>Ga0210021_1000514_pt1 | contig 43095 bp, 43 predicted proteins | sample CryGeymeta201517_FD_183981 | JGI IMG/M metagenome (GOLD analysis project Ga0210021, IMG submission 183981) | Groundwater microbial communities from Crystal Geyser aquifers in Utah, USA - Crystal Geyser metaG 2015-17 (SPAdes) (version 2) | ecosystem: Environmental > Aquatic > Deep subsurface >... | reverse complement strand
CTGCCATGTGCCTTATAATCTTCCCTTCAACAAGATAAACAACCATCTCTGCGATGTTTGTTGCGTGGTCAGCAATCCTCTCTATGTATTTTGACACATACGTTATCTTCACGGCTCTTGAGACGGTTTTCGGATCCTGTATCATGAAAAATAAAAGCTCATTAAATACCTGCCAGTTAAGGTTATCAACCAGGTCATCACGTGTAAGCACATCACGCGCCAGGGCAGAGTCCCTCTTTACAAATGCATCCAACGCATCCCTTACCATGCCCTGCGCTATTTCAGTCATGCGCGGAATATCAATATACGGCTTCAACTGCGGCTCTTCATTCAATTCCAGCGCCCGTTCAGATACGTCAACTGCAAGGTCTCCTATCCTCTCAAGGTCGGTTGTAATCTTCATGGCTGTTGTTATCAGCCTCAGGTCACCTGCACGCGGCTGCCTCAGGGCAATCAGTCTTATGCATTCCTCATCTATCTCAACATCAAGCGCATTCAACTGCAGGTCTTTGTCTATAACATCCACTGCAAGTTTTGAATTTCTTTCAACAAGTGATTTAATTGAGTCGCTTATTGCCTTTTCCACCATTGAACCGAGTTTCAGGACATTTTCTTTCAGGTGTTGTAATTCTTCATCAAAGACAGACATCAGCCAAACCTCCCTGTTATGTATTCCTCTGTGAGTTTTTCAGAGGGAGCAGTAAACATTTTATCAGTTTTATCGAACTCAATCAACTTCCCGAGCATTACAAATCCGGTCCAGTCAGAAACCCTCGCTGCCTGCTGCATATTGTGGGTAACGATAATTATGGTAATCTTGCTTTTTAACTGGGCAAGAAGCTCCTCTATCTTGCTTGTGGATATTGGGTCTAGAGCTGATGTGGGCTCGTCAAAAAGCAAGACCTCCGGCTCGACAGCCAATGCCCTTGCGATAACGAGCCTCTGCTGCTGTCCTCCGGAAAGCTCGTAAGCGCTGACATTGAGCTTATCTTTAACCTCATCCCAGATGGCTGAATTTTTAAGGGCATTTTCAACCCTTTCCGAGAGTTCTGTCCTTTTGTTGATTCCCTTTAACTTCAGACCGTATGCAACATTGTCAAATATGGTCATGGGGAATGGGGTCGGTTTCTGAAATACCATGCCGATACGGCTCCTGAGGTTAATGACATCTACGTCCTTAGAAAGAATATTCTTCCCCTGAAAGACTATCTCGCCTTCGTACCTATTTTTAGGATACAGGTCATGCATTCTGTTGAAGCACCTTAAAAGTGTTGTCTTCCCGCAGCCTGAAGGACCGATTAATGCAGTGACAACATTTTTATAGGCCGATAAATTTATACCCTTAAGGACATGCACATTTCCTGTATAATAAAAATTCAGGCCCCGAACTTCTATCTCAACATCCATTCTCAACCTTTATACCTCCATTTTATGATAAACCTTCCCAGCAAAGTGAGGAAGAGTATGAATAGCGTAATCATTAATGATGCTGCCCATGCCTGGGCGTGCCAGTTGTCATAAGGCCCCATGGCATACTGGAATATGGTTACAGTCAGAGAAGATATGGGCTGCTTCATATCAAGAGAGAAAAAGGAGTTGTTGAATGATGTGAAGAGAAGAGGCGCAGTCTCTCCGGCAACTCGTGCGATTGATAGAAGAATACCGGTTAAAATGCCGGTTGCTGCTCCCCGGTAAACTACCTGTATAATGACTTTATAATAGGGGGCGCCGAGGGCAAAGGCAGCTTCCCTCAGTGTCCATGGCACAAGAGACAGCATGTTCTCGGTTGTCCGCAGAACGACAGGAATCATTATAATCGCCAGGGCTATCGCCCCTGCCCAGCCGCTGAAATGTCCGACAGGTTTTACAAGTATCGCATAAATAAAAGTCCCTATTACAATAGAGGGAACGCTTACCATAATATCCGCAAGCACACTGATTACTCTGGCAATCTTTCTGCCGCGTGCATACTCGGCAAGAAATGTTCCGGCGAGCACGCCAACAGGAACACCTATCAATGTAGCGCACAGGGTTATTATCAACTGTCCGACAAATGCATTTCTCAGTCCTCCTCCCTCAACGCCGGCCGGAGCAGGGTCATTGATGAACAGACTCAGGTTCAACGCCTTTATTCCCTGGACAATCACATCTCCGAGTATGAAGACAAGCCAGAAAAGTCCTATGAGAGCAGCAAGGGCGCTCAGCGTTAGAGCAAAAATATTTTCTATCTTTCTTGTTTGCTCTCTTGTCATCGTGAATACTTCCTCTCTGCTTTAAGGAGAAAAATTTTCGCTATGGCCAGGGTGATGAAGCTCATCACAAAGAGCACAAGCGCAAGATAAAAAAGGGATGACAGGTAAATATCCCTGTCTGCCTCGGTAAATTCATTTGCAAGTGTGACGGTTATGGTTGCTGCAGCATCAAGAAGCGATGTAGTTATTCGGTGATTGTTTCCGAGGACAAAGGCAACAGCCATAGTCTCGCCCAATGCCCTTCCGAGAGAAAGGACTATCCCTCCGAAAACACCGAGTTTTGAATAGGGAATAACAACATTTTTGACGACCTCCCATTTTGTAGCTCCAAGGGCATAAGCTGATTCTTTTACCACTGCAGGCGTTAGATTAAAGGAGTCTCTCGATATACTTGCAGTAAAGGGGATGATCATAATACTCAGGATTACGCTTGCCGTTAAAATATCTATTCCCATTGGTGTGCCCCGAAAAAGAATATTGATTAAAGGTATTCCGGCTGTAACCTTTTTCATAAATGGCTCGACATAGCTGCTCATTATTGGTGAGAGTGTAAAGAGTCCCCACATGCCGTATATGATGCTGGGGATGGCAGCCAGAAGCTCTATGGCTATGCCAATAGGTCCCTTGAGAAACTTTGGGGATATTTCGGTAACAAAGACAGCGATGCCAACAGCAACAGGGATTGCAACTATAAGAGAAAGAAAGGTTGTAATGAGAGTCCCATATATATTGGTCAGCGCGCCAAAGGATTCCTTTACAGGGTCCCAGTCTGTTGAGGTGAGAAATTTTATGACGCCGAATTTCCCGATTGCCAGTGAAGATTCAGAGATAAGCACATACAAAATACCAATGATAAATATAATGACTGAAAATGAAGCAATGGCGGTAACAGACGCAAATATCGTATCAACAGGATTTCTTTTAGCAGTTCTCGGCATTTAACTTTGCTTCTCCTTTAATGAGACTTCATAACCCCTCCTAACCTCCCCTTATCTTAAGGGGAGGAATATACCCCCTCTTAGGTTAAGAGGGGGAAGGGGGAGTTACTTCCCTATTGCAAACCGTTTGTCTTCCAGTATGCCCTAATCTTATCCTTTAATGCTTTAGGCAAAGGGACATATATTAGTTCTTTGGCCTTGGCGTCTCCGTTTTTGAATGCCCAGTCAAAGAATTTGACGACATTCTTGTTTGAATCTGCCTTCTCCTTAGCAAGGAGTATAAAGGTTGCGCCTGCTATGGGCCATGAACCATTGCCCGGGGCATTGACAAGCCAGAGATGAAAGTCTTTCTTGGAATCAAAGTCGCCTTTATCAGCGGCATCCTCAAAACTCTCAAAGCTCGGCTGCACAAAATGCCCCGCCTTATTCTTAAGTTGGACATGTCCCAGCTTATTTTGCTTAGCATAGGCAAATTCAACGTATCCTATGGAGTTGGCAGTTCTTTTCGTATAGTTCGCCACGCCCTCGTTTCCCTTACCACCGATACCAACAGGCCATTTTACCGAGGTTCCCGCGCCTACCGCATTTTTCCACTCGGGACAGACACTTTTAAGATATTCAGTAAATATGGCGGTTGTCCCCGAGCCGTCTGACCTGTGCACAACGGTAATTTCACCATGTGGAAGATTAGTTTTGGGATTTAACGCCTTAAGTTTCATGTCATCCCAGTATTTTATCTCTCCAATGTATATCTTGCAGAGAGCTCCGGAATCAAGCTTCATTTCACCTGCTTTAACACCCGGAATATTAACCACAGGGACTACTCCTCCGATGACTGCAGGAAATTGTAGGAGTCTGCCTTTGTTGAGCTGCTCCGGGGTGAGAGGCGCATCAGATGCCCCGAAATCCACGGTCCTCTCCGTAATCTGTCTTATCCCGCCTCCTGAACCGATAGACTGGTAGTTCAGTTTAAGACCCGTAATCTTATTATATTCATAAGCCCATGCAGAATATACCGGATAAGGGAAGGTAGCTCCAGCGCCGTTGAGGGTTTCTGCGGCATCCACATGGGTGAACGACAAGAACAAAGCAATAACCAATGCAAATTTCAAAACTGCTTTCATTTTTCCTCCTTTTTATGCTTTTAGCATATACTTTAATTGTTACAATCGTGTTACAAAGGTATGAAAATCCTGTTACGTCTTCTTTCAATATGATTTAGAGTAACAGGGCAATGTTACAGCAGTATTAAAGGGGTGTTAAGTTCTGATTAACAGATAGGACAGAAAATTCTTACCTTTGTGCCTTTTTCCTGAGCGCTTTCTATTTTCATTTCCCAGCCCTGCGCCTTTACAAGATGCTTTACAATCGCAAGCCCGAGCCCGGTTCCTCCGAGTTCCCTTGAGCGGGAGCTGTCAACCCTGTAAAACCTTTCACCAAGACGGGACAGATGCTTCTGCGGAATGCCTATGCCGGTATCCTCAACTATGATTTCGAGTGTGCCGAAATCTGGGATTTGTGGTTGGGGGCTGGGGATTGGTTCTTTTTTACTAACCCCTAATCCCTGCTCCCTAACACTTGAGCGTGCTTGCACGCTCACAGTCACTCCTCCCGTTTCCGTAAACTTTATACCGTTATCCACAAGATTAAGAAGTATCTGAGTCAAACGATTTCTGTCCGCCTTTATCTCGCCAAGATTTTCAGGCATCTCCTTTTTCAGATAAAGGCCCTTTATCTCAGCCTTGTTCCGCAATGTAGTAAAGACTGTATCAATAACATCGTCAAGGCTGACTGCTGTTTTTTCCATCTTTATATCGCCGAATTCTATCCTTGAAAGCGTAAGCAGGTCTTCAACGAGCGAATTCAGGCGCTCACTGTGATTTTTAATTGTCTGTAAAAACCTCGGGGCGTTCTCCTTATCATCAATTGCGCCTCCAAGCAATGTCTCGGCAAACCCCTTTATTGCCGTAATGGGAGTTTTTATTTCATGGGATACATTTGCCACAAAATCCCTTCTCATGTCCTCAAGCTGCCTGAGCCTTGTAATATCATGAAATGACAGCATGACGCCCGACACATTCTCGCTCTGGGGAGGATAATAAAACGGCGCTGCTGTTGCCATGAGATAAAGTTCCTTTGGATATGCAATCTCCATTTCCTGCACAACAGATTCTTCCTTATCCGCAACCTTTTTCATGATATCGGTTAACCCGACATTTCTGATTACCTCCAGCAGAGGCCTGCCCTCTATATCGCGCTCAACCCCGAAAACTTTTTTTGCAGCAGGATTACAGATCAACACCTTGCCCTTGGCGTCTAAAAGCACAAAGCCATCAGGCATATTTTTCAAAAGCTCTTCTATCTTGTGCCTGTCCTCATTGCTCCGCTCAAGCCGCTTCTTGAGTTCATGCGCCATAGCATTTATATTTTTTGCGAGTTCTCCGATTTCTCCCTTTTCCTTAAGAAACAGTCTTGTCTTGAAATCGCCTGCTGTGACTTCTCTTGAAAAAGCCGCTATCTCCTCTATTGTTCTTGCAAGCCTTTTCGTCTGTATAAGTAATACGAAAGCAGCTATGAAGGCTACAGTCAGCAATACAAAAAAGAGATGGTTATCCTTTGTGGCGGTTGTTAGATATATTTCAATACCAACAAGTAGGAGGGACAATATTATAAGATACAGGAGTATCGCTTTTCTGAACAGGACGCGTTTCATTGCTTGCCGTCAAAAAAATAACCGGCGCCGCGCAGGGTCTTGATATAGCGGGGACTTGAAGGATTTTCCTCAATCTGCGCGCGCAGCCTTCTTATGTGCACATCCACTGTTCTCGGCTCAACGAAGGCCTCATCGCTCCATACTGCATTGAGAAGTTGTTCGCGGTTAAAAACCCTTCCCTTTCTTTCAACGAGATAAAGAAGAAGCCTGAATTCCGTAGCGCTCAGTTTAACCGGAATGCCTTGGCGGGTTACGGCATACGCATCTTTGTCTATAACGAGGACGCCTTCTTTTATTATACGGGCTGATGCAGGCCTTTCTTCCGCCCTCCTGAGAACAGCATTAATCCTTGCGACAAGCTCTCTGGGGCTGAAGGGTTTTGTAATGTAGTCGTCTGCGCCCATCTCAAGTCCGACAACCTTGTCAACTTCTTCTCCTTTTGCAGTGAGCATTATAACAGGGAGAGAAGACGTCGCAGGGTCATTTCTCAGAATTCTGCAGAGTTCAATGCCCTGAAGTCCGGGAAGCATCAGGTCAAGGATTACGAGGCCATAATTGCCTTTCTTTATCTTTGCGAGGGCTGTTTCGCCGTCCGGAGCCGAATCTGCAGCAAAACCTTCTTTCTTGAGATTATATGCTATAAGCTCAGCAATATCTTTTTCATCATCAACAATTAAAACTTTCTTTGCCATACTGATAGAATGCTATAACATGCCTGCCTAAAAATCAAGGCTCAGGATTTTATTTTTCTGAAACTGTTCAGTGAAACTATATTCCCTTTGGTCGCAGCATCTTTTTTATCGTTTCGGATTTTTTGAGGCTCTGAAAGAGAATCTTTAGTCTCCAGCATATCCCACCTGTCAAATTTTATCTTTGCATCAGGGGAATACACGGAGACTATATCATCGGCATGCAAAAAACAGTTTTCAATTTTATTGTTAGAGCCGAATCCAAGCGTTGTAACGATGCTTCCGTCTTCGGTCCACTGAAGGGTTTTATAGTTTTTGCTGTTAAATGCCAGCACAAGCCCGTTTTCTTTTTCTTCGTCAGTAAAACCCCTATTCCCTATCACAGTGCGTTCAGACTGCTTGATTACGACAAAAACTCTGCCGTAGTCATTCATCATGTCATAAAATAGATTCTGGAGATATTTAAGTTGGTTTTTCATATTGGTAATTTAAAGTGCCCCCTGCAAGAATCGAACTTGCGACACCAGGTTTAGGAAACCTGTGCTCTATCCTACTGAGCTAAGGGGGCTGTCAAAAAAAGTTCAAAATTAAAAGTTAAAAATTACTAAGAGAAAGAACCTATGTTTTTTATGATACCATTTCATAAAACAGGCAGTCCAGTTGCGGCGTGAAGGTTTATGCGGCAGTTTGCCTCTTTGCCGCCCATTTTATAATATCTTCAACCATTGCCTCAATTGTCGCAGTCTCAGGCATAATTGCAATTTTGAGCCCTGCCTTTTCAACTGCCTTTGCAGTTACAGGCCCTATAACAGCAATCGCAACATCCCTGAGAAGCTCATCCGCATCTGCTCCCATAATCTCCATGAAGTTGTTGAATGTTGCGGCGCTTGTGAAGGTAGCAATTGATATGCGGCCCTCTCTTAAAAACCGCTTCAACCGTTTGCCGTGCATCTCAGGCTTGACTGCGCGGTAAGCTGCAGGGGCGTCAATCTCTCCTCCAAGTTCTCTCACTTTTTCAGGAAAAATCTCTCTTGCCTTTTCAGCCCTCGGGAGTAAAATCTTTATCCCCTTTAAACTTTGATTTTTTAATTTTGAATTTTGAATTTTGAGAAATGCTTCAATGAGTCCCTCTGCATTAAATTCCTCCGGTATTAAGTCAACCCTTATCCCGTATTTTTTTATTTCCGCCGCGGTCCTTGTCCCAATCGCGCATATTTTTATGCCTCTCAAATCCCTGATGTCTTTATCTCTTTCCATAAGCCTCTCAAAGAAATACTTCACACCATTGCCGCTTGTAAAAATTATCCAGTTGTATGCCTCAATTTTATTTATCGCCCTGTCAAGTTCATCGTAACTTTCAGGCGGAACAATCTCTATTGTAGAAAACTCAATTATCTCCGCTCCCATATCTTCAAGGGGTTCAAATCCTCCTGAATGCTCTCTTGTAACAAGCACCCTGAGTCCGAACATTGGTTTCTTCTCATACCACATTAGTCTATCTCTTAATTTCACGACTTCGCCTATAACCATAACGGCGGGAGGTTTTATATCTTTTTCCCTCACAATGCCGGCAATGTCTCTCAGGACTCCTGTTATGGTCTTCTGGTCTGGTCTTGTGCCCCATCTTATCACGGCAACAGGCGTGTCCGGGCTTCTGCCGTTTTCCATCAGTTTTTTTACAAGCACATCCATATTCTTTACAGCCATTAAAAAAATGAGAGTGCCTGCTCCTGTTGCAAGCTTGGCCCAGTCTATCGCAGACTCTTTTTTTGTCGTGTCCTCATAACCCGGGATTACCGCAAACGAAGATGAATACCCCCTGTGCGTGATAGGTATGCCGGCGTATGCCGGCGCTGCCACAGCAGAACTCACGCCGGGCACGACTTCAAAATCAATATTGTTTTCAGCAAGCGCCTCTGCCTCTTCTCCTCCCCTGCCGAACACAAAGGGGTCGCCGCCTTTAAGCCTGCAAACCACCTTTCCTTCCTTTGCCTTTTCAACGAGGACTTTATTTATTCTATCCTGCGTCATTGTATGATGTCCGCCTCTCTTGCCGGCGTAGATGAATTCAGCGTCATGTTTTATGTAATTCAGAACCTGAGCATTTAAATGAAAATCATAAATCACCGCATCTGCCCGCTGCAGGCATTTCATGCCTTTGACTGTGAGCAGTCCGATATCTCCGGGGCCTGCGCCAACCAGATAAACTCTGCCTTTTTTCTCGTTCATAAACAGATAATTTTAACACAAATAAGCAGAACCTCTCTCCCTTAAATATTCCTTGAAAATCCGCTAACAAACTCTCAACACTGATTTCACCGAGAAAATTCTTCTAAATCAGGCAGTTATAAAAAAATCACTTTCCTCTTGACATCCACAAGATATTGTGGTTTAATTACTAAAACCTTACTTGACAGCACAAATTCTTGGAATACCGGAGGCGTTAATTCATGGAGATTTGCAAGGGCTTTGGAGATTGGTTTGTCTGCTTGAAATGCCCTGATATCTGCACAAAAAACTGTCCTATAGAAAAAGAAAATGCTATTGAAGAGTTGATGAGGCAGCGGATGAGTTTGCTTGAAAGGCATAACAGTCAGATGGAACTTAAAGAAATCATCTAAATCATACAATTTGAACGGGAGGAATTTATGAAGGTCTTAGACGGTCTCAGCCTCACACAGAATGCAATAAAAGTCCTTGAGAAAAGGTACCTCAAAAAGAACGAAGAGGGGAAAATTGTAGAGACGCCGCATGAGCTTTTCAAGAGAGTTGCAAAAAGTATTGCGTCCGCTGATCTGCACTATGGGAAAACAGAGACGGAGGTTAATGCGTTAGAGTCATCTTTTTATGAAACAATAACCTCTCTAAATTTCCTCCCTAACAGCCCTACATTGATGAATGCAGGAAGGAGGCTTGGACAGCTCTCTGCATGTTTTGTGCTGCCTATTGATGACTCAATGGAATCCATATTTGATGCGGTGAAGAACGCTGCAATAATACATAAATCAGGCGGAGGGACAGGATTCAGCTTTTCAAGGCTCAGGCCCAGCGGAGACGTCGTAGGCTCAACCAAAGGCGTATCATCAGGCCCGATATCGTTTATGACGGTGTTTGATACGGCAACAGAGGCAGTAAAGCAGGGCGGGACAAGAAGAGGCGCAAATATGGGGCTTTTGAGAGTTGACCATCCTGATATTATAAGTTTCATCACATGCAAGAATGAAAATACAAAGCTCAACAATTTTAATATCTCGGTTGGACTCACAGAAGAATTCATGAAGGCCCTGTCAGAAGACAGGCAGTATGACCTCCTAAATCCCCGGACACATAAGATTACGCAGAGACTCAAGGCAAAGGAGGTGTTTGACCTCATAGTCCACCATGCGTGGGAAAATGGAGAGCCGGGCATTGTATTCCTTGACAGGGTAAATGAATCAAATCCTACTCCAAAAACAGGCGCAATAGAATCAACTAATCCATGCGGAGAGCAGCCGCTGCTTCCGTATGAATCATGCAATCTTGGTTCAATCAACCTTGCAAACCACGCTGCCCGTAACAGCGAAGCCGACGTTGACTGGCAGAAATTAAGAGACACGGTATGGAAAGCAGTGCATTTCCTGGACAACGTAATAGATGTAAACAAATACCCGTTGAAGAAAATAGAGGAAATGACAAAGGCAAACAGAAAGATAGGACTCGGGGTTATGGGCTGGGCAGACCTGCTCATTCAAATGGGCATCCCCTACAACTCTGAGCGCGCAGTAGGGCTTGCCGAAGAGGTTATGGGATTCATTCAGGCAGAAGGCAAGAAGGCGTCAGAGGCGCTGGCGGAAGAAAGAGGAGTTTTCCAAAATTACGAAGGAAGCATCTATGACGGGAAACTCAGGGTAAGAAATGCAACAGTAACAACCATTGCGCCCACAGGCACGCTGTCTATAATCTCGGGGTGTTCATCAGGCATAGAGCCTCTCTTTGCAGTCTCCTATGTGAGGACTGTTATGGAAGGAACAAAGCTCATAGAGGTAAACCCTTACTTTGAAAGAGTCGCTAAAGAGCGTGGTTTCTGGAACAGGGAATTGATGGAGAAAATAGCTGAAAAAGGGACCATAAAAGATTTTCAGGAAATCCCTGATGACGTCAAGGCTGTATTTGTCACAGCGCATGACATAACGCCGGAAGAACACATAAGAATACAGGCTGCCTTCCAGAAATATGTTGACAATGCCGTATCAAAGACAGTCAATTTCTCGCATGAGGCAGCGCCAAAGGATGTTGAGGATGTATATCTGCTCGCATACAAGCTCGGCTGCAAAGGGGTTACTGTTTATCGGGACGGCTCAAGGGAAAAACAGGTGCTTTCAACAGGAAAATCAAAAGAAGGCAGTCAGCAGCCGGCAGTCGACAGTCAGGCAGCCCAGAAGATAGTGCCGAGAAAAAGGCCGGAGTTAATCAAAGGTTCAACGCGTCTTATGAAGACAGGATGTGGAAATATCTATATCACAATTAACGAGGATGAAAAAGGCCACCTCTTTGAACTCTTCACATCCATGGGCAAGGCAGGAGGATGCGCTTCAAGTCAGTCAGAAGCATTGGGGAGGCTTATCTCCCTTGCCCTGAGGTCCAATATTGAGCCTGAAGCAATAACAAGCCAGCTTAAAGGTGTGCGCTGTCACCAGCCGGCATGGCACAGCGGAGGACAGATTTTCTCCTGCTCTGATGCGATTGCAAAAGCCCTTGAAAAATACCACCACGTCTGCGATAAAGGCAATGGCAACGGACACAAAGACGCTTCAGCAATCATGCTAATAGGAGCGTGTCCTGAATGCGGCGGCGCAGTTGAGCACGAAAGCGGCTGCGCAATCTGCCACAACTGCGGATTTACAAAATGCGGGTAGAGGGGATATTGAAATGATTGGTAAAGTCAGAGATGTCATAAGAAAAGGGTTGGTTGAAAGATTGGGAATTACAGACGAGCAGGGTTTTTATGCGTGGATAGAGGAATAGGCAGGGATCTCAGGATAATGGAAAGAGACAAGTTATTGACTATAAAAGAAGCCAGCGAATGGGCTACAAAATATATGGGCAAGACAGTAACAACATCTAATATTTCTTATCTTATCCAGTATGGTCGTGTCAAAAAAATTGGCGACAATGGAATGACACAGGTTTTACAGCAAGAGCTAATAAATTACTATAAGCCTTACAATGGCAACCGTGAAGTTTTATGGAAAGAGCAACTCGGAGAAGATTTAAATTGGGCGCTTTCTTTTGACCAATATAAAGAAGCCGAGACAACCAAACACGTTCACAGACTTCATCCTTACAAAGGCAAATTCATCCCACAACTTGTTGAATATTTCCTTGACAGCCATACTGATAATTTCAAGAAAAAAGCATGTTTCAAAAAGGGCGATATAATTTTAGACCCATTTGCCGGTAGTGGCACTGCTATGGTGCAAGCCTGTGAACTTGGAATGCATGCCATCGGCATGGACGTTTCTGCCTTCAATGCGCTGATAAGTAATTGCAAAGTTGTGAAATACGACCTTGCAAAGGTTCAAATGGAAATAGACCGAATAACAAAAGCGCTCAGAGAGTTCTTGTCAAATTCTCATACGCTTGAATTTGAGGAGAAACTTTTGCAGTCACTTTATGAATTCAACAATAAATATTTTCCTGTCCCTGAATACAAATACAAAGTCCAGCGCAATCAGATTAACGAGGAGAAATACGGCGCAGAAAAGGAAAAAGAATTTTTACCTGTCTTCAATAAGCTCGTTAAAGCGTATAACATCAAATTAAAGAAAGATAAGGTTAATACATTTTTGGACAAGTGGTATTCCCAACACATCAGAGAAGAAATTCAGTGTGTGTTTGATGAAATCCAAAAAATAAAAGATGCTGACACCAAAAGAATCATCAGTATTATTTTGAGCAGAACTATGCGTTCTTGCAGAGCAACTACTCACGCTGATTTAGCAACGTTGATTGAGCCAATTACAGCAACGTATTACTGCGCAAAACACGGCAAGGTTTGTAAGCCCTTGTTCTCCATTCTAAAGTGGTGGGAAACCTATACTAAGGATACCGTAAAACGTCTTTTGCAATTTGACAGATTGAGAACTCAAACCTTTCAATTATGCTTAACCGGTGACAGCAGAACAATTGATATATTCAATGAACTTGAAAAGAAAAATCCAGCCTTTGCGGGATTAGCACAAAAGCAAAAAATCAAAGGAATATTTTCGAGTCCACCATATGTTGGGCTAATTGATTACCACGAACAACATGCTTATGCCTATGACCTTTTTGGTTTTAGACGCAAAGATGATTTAGAAATCGGCCCGCTCCATAAAGGACAAAGCAGAGAAGCAAAACAAAATTACATTCAAGGGATAACAGACGTTCTCAAAAACTCCCAAAAGTTTTTAGTTGCTGATTATGACATTTTCCTTGTAGCCAATGACAAATATAATATGTATCCGACCATTGCAGAAAATGCCGGTATGCAAATCGTTAATCAATTCAAGCGCCCAGTTTTAAATCGCACAGAAAAAGATAAGGGTGCTTATTCAGAAATTATTTTTCACTTAAAGAAAATAAGTTAGGCTCAAGAATTTAATGCAACACTTTGGTATCCTGAGAAGGAAACTAAAGGAGGGCATTAGATATAATGAGTCAGAGAAGTTACAAGAGGTTGTCATTGCAAGAAAGAGAAGAAATCAGTCGGTCATTGGCGCAAGGATTGTCTTTCCGGAACATCGCAGGATTGCTTGACCGAAATGTAAGTACGATTAGCAGAGAGATTAATCGAGCGAGCATGAACAAGTACACCTATCGGGCGGAACGCTCACAAAAAAGAGCAAGCCGCAACGCGAGCAAGCGACGAAAAGATAAAACAAAATTAACCCGGAGTCATGAGCTTTGGGATTATGTGCGCCAAAAATTATTGCTGCTCTGGTCTCCTGAACAAATTGCTCAAATCATCAAAAAAGAGTATCCTAAACAAGAACATATGCGAATATCGCATGAGGCAATATATACATACTTGTATGTTATGCCCAAAGGCGAACTCAAGAAACGTTTATTGGGGATGTTGCGCCGTGAGAGAAAGCGTCGTCATAAGCGCGTTAATGGCATGGGGAAGCCCCGAAAGCTCGAAGATATGGTTATGATTGACCAACGGCCGCCGGAGGTGCTTGAGCGAACCATTCCGGGTCACTGGGAAGGTGATATTTTGCTTGGGAAAAACAGACAATCCGCATTGGGTTGTCTCGTTGAAAGAAAAACGCGTTTTGCGATACTGGTTCCACTCAAAAGCAAGCATGCGGATGTTGTCAGAAAGGCCTTTGCTAAAGAGATGGGGACTCTGCCGAAACAATTACGATTGACCCTAACCTACGACCAAGGAAGGGAAATGGCCGAGCACAAATTATTCACCAAAGAGACAAACATGCAAGTCTATTTTGCGCATCCCGCCAGTCCATGGGAGCGTGGAACTAATGAGAATACCAATGGACTGATCAGACAGTTTTTCCCAAAGGGAACAGATTTTAATAAAACTATGCGCGGAGATATCAAAAAAGCCCAGGATATGTTAAATGGTCGTCCCAGAAAAACATTAAACTGGGAAACACCTTACGAAGCGTACCAACGGGCGTTGCGTTAAATTGCTGAGAGCAAGTAACATGAACAAAGAAAAAATTATTTATTCCCTCAGCGTTGAAGATATTTTAGCGGTAATAGAAGATAATAATTTGAATCTAAAAATTAAGAAGGAAGATATTGCATTTATTGAAGAAAAAATTGGTGATATGATTGATTGGAGAGGAGCAATTGAATTTGCTTTGTTGGAACTTAAAGATTCTAAGAAAAAATTACAGACAAAATAATGGCTTTATCTAAAAAACAGAAAGAACACATCACTGAAACACTCAAAGTTTGTTTACGCGAGAAATTCCAAAACTACAAACCTGAAACGGCTAATATGCCATTCCACTACCGGTTACTTGGTAAAGATAGAATGGCATTGTTTTCATTTATACAATCTTTAAATACAACTTTTGGTACTTCAATCTACGAACCTGTTGCAAAAGAACTCGCAAAGGAAATATTCAAAGAAGTTTACACTCAATTTAAACTTGGTAACGTTATTACGCAGGATGCACAGAATGAAATTCAAAGAATAATGAACGACCTTTCGGTTGGTGGAGATGTAAATAAATCAGAAGAAACAGAAAGAATTAGAAAGGTTGCTCAATCAGGTGAATTGAATAAACTCAAATCTGTAAAAGTAGATTTATTTCTTGTCTCCAAAGAAGATGAAGTTTTTCTGTTTGACCTGAAAACTGTTAAACCCAACAAAGGTGATTTTATTTCTTACAAACGAAATATGTTAGAGTGGTTAGCAGTTTTTTTCTACCAACACCCACAGGCAAAAGTCAACACGCTTATTTCAATTCCTTACAATCCATACGAGCCAGAGCCATATAAACGCTGGACAATGAAAGGAATGTTGGACTTAAAAAAGGAAGTAAAAGTTGCTGAAGACTTCTGGGACTTTCTTGCTGGTGAAGGAACTTACAAAGACCTGCTTGACTGCTTTGAAAATGCAGGAATAGAATTACGGCCAGAAATTGATTCTTACTTTGCAAAGTTTAACCAGAAATAATTTTAGGAAAAACAGAAAAGGGAACGGTTCTAATTGAATAGTGAAAAACCAAACCCCACCATAATCCTCGGCGATAGCCTCGAAATGAGAGAGGGTTAGCTTGGAAGAATACGAATGTATCCATTGTGAAGGTATCAGTTAAATTCTGATACTTAAAGACACCGAAAAGGCAACTGAGCCGACGATAGAGTTTTGCCCTTTCTGTGGAATGTCAAACGAATATCCAAAAGAAATTGAAAGCAAAGACTGAAAAAAATAAAAGATTAGAGAAAGAACAATAAGCATTATTACGATTAAAACAAGAGAGGTGAATTATATGGAGTGCACGGGATGTTTTAAAGAGTTGGAGAAAAGCAAAACGGCTTTTGCTACTGCAATCGGCAGTATAGAGCAAGACCTTTTTAGTGAAGAAAAAGAATATGGTTTTTATGCGTCCGAGGATGAACCTTGGATAACTGTTCTATGTAAGGATTGCGGACGGACGGTGCATAATTTTATCTTAAAAAAGTTGCAGGCTAAACATCTGTGATATTATTTAACCCTACCATAATCCTCGGCAATGGCAGGCGGGAATTTTAATGCCTCGTAAACTGCCCGATGAATTTGAGGGGAAAGAGCTTGCGCCGCTGTGCATCGCTTCAAACCTGAGCGAGGCGAAAAAAATAGAATCGGTTCTCGACAGGAAAGGCATTGAGTACACCTTTGAAATAGTAGAATACTCAAGCAAGAGTGTTTTCAGTATTTTATTTGGAGGCGTGAAAGAAGGGGTAATGTTTAAGGTGCTTAAAGAGCAATATGATTTTTGCAGGGAGCTTTTAGCCAAAGAAGGGCTTGAGAAGAATATTGTTGAATGAATAAGACTTATACTGAAGAAGAAAATCCTGAAGTAGCTGCCAACACCCTTATCTGCCTGATTCATCAGGCAAATTACCTGCTTGACCAGCAGCTGCGGCAACTTGAGAAACAATTCCTTGAAGAAGGCGGATTCACGGAAAAACTTTATCAAACTCGGCAGCAGGTCAGGAAAAAATAAGAGCGGAAGGATTGACTAAAAGGATGGCGGTTAATTAATATTTGAGAAGACTGAAAAGGAGCCGAACATGAAAATAAAGATTATTCTTTTAGGAATCTGCTTAATCATTGCATGGAACTCCAATACAGCGATGGGGGCTGACGCCCGGTTTTATTTCAACAAGGGCAACAGCTTTTACAACGAAGGTGATTTTGACAAGGCCATTATAGACTATACAAAGGCCATCTCAATAGACCCCAAATACGCTGAGGCTTACTATAACCGCGGACAGGCATATTTCAAAAAAGAAAAATATGAGGAGGCAATTAAGGATTACACCAAAGGCATTGAGTTACAGCCTAAGGACGCCGAGATATACCACCGCCGGGGGCTTGCCTACTTCAACAGAGGGCAATACAACAATGCCATTGAGGACGCAACCAGGGCCATCTCCCTGAACCCGAATTTTGCCCTTGCCTATTATAACCGCGGCCTTGCCCATGCCAAAAAAGGGCGCTACGATGAAGCGGTTGAAGACTATAACAAGGCAATCGCTCTCATTCCGAGCTACGGCGAGGCTTATTTCTTCCGCGGTGTTGCATATACAAGAAAGGCCGCTGCTGATTTTAAAAAGGCATGCGATAAAGGGAATAAATACGCCTGCGACAACTATAAACAGCTTTCTGAATAGACCCTGACTGCGCATACAACCTGTAAAAAAAATTTGACACAGTTGCGGAAAGTGATATAATGATTACAAATACAGAAACAAAGGAGGATTGAATCATGTCTGTAATAACAAAATATAAGTGCTTCCGCTGCGGCACAAAACTGGTTGTAACAGAAGATATGGAATCCCATCTAAGCCCAATTTATTGCTGCGGAGTAGAGGTAGAAGAAACCTCTCCTATTAAGAAGAAGGCTGTAAAGACAACGAAAAAGACAGCCAAAAAGAAGGTTGCAAAGAAGAAAAAGGCGGTTTCAAAGAAAAAGAAGAGATAGCGCTTCTTTTATTTCATCAGGATATCAAGCAGGCGGTCCAGTTCGTCAAGGGAATAGTATTCTATCTCTATCCTCCCGCCCTTTTTGCCTTTGTGCTGAATCCTGACCTTTGTGCCAAGGCTCTTTATAAGTTTGTCTTCAAGGGATGCTATCTGCGGGTCATTATGACCTTTGCGGCTTTTTGATTTTTTTGTCCCTGAAAAAGCGGTGCTTTTCGCCAGCGTTTCCGCCTCCCTTACGCTTAATCCCTTCTTTATAATCTTTCTTGCCGCATCTGTCTGATTGGCCCTCCCTTCAATAGAGAGGATGGCCCTTGCATGTCCCATGCTCAGAGAGCCGTCAGAGATTAATGACTTTATCTCCTCCGGCAGTTTCAGAAGTCTGAGGTAATTGGCAACAGTAGCCCTTTCCTTGCCGACCCTCTCCGAGAGGTCTTCCTGAGTAAGGTTAAAATCCCTCATCAGTTTATGGAATGCCTCTGCAGTTTCAACAGAATTAAGGTCTTCCCTCTGTATGTTCTCTATGAGCGCTATCTCCAGAGAATCCCTTGACGCAGCATTTTTTACGATTGCCGGAATTTTTTTAAGCCCTGCAAGCTGCGCAGCCCGCCACCTCCGTTCGCCTGCAATGAGCCTGAACGAACCGTCGCCGGTTCTTGCGACTATAATCGGCTGAAGCACGCCCTTTTCCTTTATTGATGCGGCAAGTTCTTTCAGGGAGTCGTCCTTGAAAACCCTTCTCGGCTGTTCCCCTCCCGCTGATATGAGGGCGACTTCCAAATGAAGCATTTCTTCGCCCTTCTCGGGGATTAAGGCGTCAAGTCCCCTGCCTAATGCCGTTTTCATTTAGTATCTCCTTTGCCAGTGATAAATAACTCTGTGCGCCCTTGGACCTCGCATCATAAAGTATGGCCGGTTTTCCGTAGCTCGGAGCTTCTCCAAGCGCTACATTCCTTGGAATTACAGTATTATATACCTTGCTGCCGAAATGTTTTCTAACCTCTTCTGCAACCTCATGCGCAAGCGAATTTCTTGAGTCAAACATGGTAAGGAGTATGCCTTCAATATCAAGGCGGGCATTGAAAGAATTTCTCACCAGTCTGATGGTGTTTGACAGAAGGCCGAGTCCCTCAAGCGCATAGTATTCACACTGCACAGGTACCATAACAGAATCAGCAGCCACAAGCGCATTCAGCGTCAAAAGCCCGAGAGACGGCGGACAGTCAATAAAGATGTATCGGTATTTATCGCGTATGGCGGCTATCGCATGAGAAAGAATATGCTCCCGGCCTTCACGTACGACAAGTTCCACTTCAACGCCAAGCAGGTCTACGGTTGAAGGGACAATGCCGAGATGCCCTACTGCCGTTTCCCTTATCGCTTCTCCTATACGGCACTTTTCCGAATAAACATCATAAAGAGTTTTATCCGCATTATCTCTTGATATGCCAAGCCCGCTGGTAGAATTTCCCTGAGGGTCAGTGTCTATTATGAGAATGTCTTTTTCTGCAAGGGCGAGAGAGGCAGCAAGATTTACGGCAGTTGTGGTCTTGCCGACGCCGCCTTTCTGATTTGCTATTGCTATTATTTTGCCCATAATTCGGAGGTTTTTATATTATACCAGTTCTACCGTCATATTTTGGAGAAGAATATAGACGAATAAAAAGTTTTACTTGACAAAAACATCAGTTTAGGTAAAAATTAACCAGTTATGGGTAAATTACGTTTGCTTGCTATTTTATGCTTTATGTTGTTTTTGTTTGCGCCGCTTTATGCCTCTGATACCTATGAGGGGAAATCAGCAGACAGCCAGCCACCGCCTGTAATTTTAGAAAAACAAGTTGAAAAAACAGAACCTGTCATAAAATCAGAGCCGGATGCAAAGCCCGCTATGTCAGAATCGGAAATCGCGCCTTACAAATCAAACCCCGCGGCAGTAAAGGCAGTAGAGAAAAACACAGCCCTTTTTACTGAGCGGATAAGGGAAAGATTTTCTATGTGGCTGAGCCGTTCCGGAAAATATATGGAACTGATGAAAGAGATACTTAAAAACAAAAACGTTCCCGAGGATATAGTGTTCCTTTCCCTGATAGAAAGCGGTTTTAATCCCCATGCATATTCAGTTGCAAGAGCCGCCGGCCCGTGGCAATTCATAACATCAACTGCAAAGAGATACGGACTTGCAATAGACTGGTGGAGAGATGAAAGAAGAGACCCTGTAAAATCAACAGAGGCGGCAGCCAATTATCTCAGCGACCTTTATGAGATGTTCGGTTCATGGAACCTCGCCATGGCTGCATACAATGCAGGCGAAGGCAAGATACTGAAGGCATTAAAACGTTCAAAGAGCGATGACTACTGGCCGCTGCTGGACACCAGCTACATAAGAAACGAAACAAAAAACTATGTGCCTAAATTCATAGCGGCAAGCGCAATCGCATCAAATCCTGAAGAATTCGGATTCATAAACATTAAATATCATCAGCCGCTGAATTATGACGAGGTCATGATAAGCGGGCCGCTTGACCTTGAGGTTGCGGCAAAGTGCGCTGATACTACAGTAGAGCTAATAAAAGAGCTGAACCCTGAACTCAGAAGATGGTGCACGCCTCCCGGCATACCTGTTTACATTCTCAGGATTCCGTCGGGGACAAAGGAAATTTTCGAGAAAAATCTTGCCGGGATTCCTGAAGATGAAAGATTCAGTGTTACCGCATACACGGTCAAAAAGGGTGACACCATTGAGAAGATTGCCAGGAAATCAGGCCTGTCTGTAAAAGCAGTCCTTGCGCTAAATTCAATGGAGAGAGTAAAACCCCTCCAGCCAGGGACAGAGATAACCCTTCCTCCAAAAGAAAAATTCCAGCCTGACAGGGAAGACAGGTATGACAACAAAAAGAAATACCATAAAAAAACAAAGAAATACCATAAAAATACAAAGAAATACCATAAAAATACAAAAAGTATCAAACACATAAAAACCAAGAAACTAAATAATAAAAAAGTGCTGGTTACGGCCATGAACAAGAAAAGGAATATCGCTAACGATTAGTTGTAAACTTCCGGCGTAAATAAGCCTTTAACCTTTCTTCCTTTCAATCCTCGCCTTTGCCTCTTCGGCGAATGGAGATTGAGGGAGGTCTTTTATAAGCTCTTCATATTTCTTCTTCGCCTCTTCCGCCTTCCCCTGCGTCTCCAGTATCTTGCCTGATTCTATAAGAGAAAGGTCTTTGTATGCGCCTGTCTTATAATTGTAGAGCACGGCAAAAGATTTAAGGGCTTCCTCGGCGCTGCCTTTTTTCAGGCTGATCATCGCCATTTTATAATATGACAGCGGGACAAACTTCTCATCATCAGGAAACTCCCGGTTCAATTCCTTCAGCGCATTTAATGCTTCTTCGTATCTCCCCAATTCATAATAGCAGTTCGCAATATAATACAGAGGGACAGGCGACTTTCTTACGCCGTATGCCTTTTTGAATATCTCCGCCGCCTTTTTATAACGCTCCTCGCTTGCAACAGGCTGTTTCTGATAAAGTCCATAATATATCTTGTACGCCTCATATTTAAGCTTTTGAGCCTTGTTTTTCTGGGTATTGCTGTAAAGGAAAAAGCCTCCGATTACGATAACCGATAAAACAACGGCAGCGCCTGTGGTTATTAAAAAGCGTTTTCTCTCTTCTGATGATTTTTTCAGTCTTGAAAGAGTCCCGATTCCCTCTGTCCCTGATGTTGTCTTTTTTACAATTTTTTTCTTTATCGGCTTTGGCATTAATCCCTCCTGAACGCCTTTTCTACAAGAAATTTAGAATTCGCAAAAACAGATTCTATACGGTTTTCATCTATCCCCGCAGAAAGCAGTATCTTCTTTGCAGTTTCATCGGTTATTAAATCAGCGGGGCTGTGGGCGTCTGTATTTATTACAAGGTGAACGCCTAATTTTATCGCCTCTTTTGCAACATGCCCGTTGGAAAGCGAATGCCCTTTCCTTGATGTAATCTCAAGCGCAACTCCCATTTCCTTTGCAAGAAGCAGGTCTTCCGTTGAGATAAGGCCCGGATGTGAAACTATATCAGCGCCCGCCTCTATTGCAGCCCTGTTTGTCCCTTCTGCCACAGGCTCAACTATCGTCTCGCCGTGAACAACAACTATCCCCGCCCCAAGCTGCCTGGCCTCTTTAACCATGGAAGAAATCAACGCAGGCGGAACATGTGTAATTTCAGCGCCGGGGATTAGAGTGACTGAAACAAAATCCTTTAAAGCCTTGAGCGCCTTTACAATCATTGGTATCACAATATCAATGTTTGACTGGTCTACATGGTCTGTAATGGCAATAGCCTTGTAGCCCATTACCATCGCCCTTCGTATCAATTCGGCTGGCAGCAGCTCTCCGTCACTGAATAAACTATGTGTATGCAAATCAATCATAACTGAGACAATATGATACTATATCATGGCTGCCCGCGCAAGGGTAACAACAATAACCTCTTTGGCGCCGGCCCTCATTAACGCCCTTGAACATTCCATTACTGTGGCGCCTGTTGTCATTACGTCATCAAGAAGAAGCAGTCTCAGATTGTTTATTTTCCCGCTGGCTTTGAATGCCCCTCTGATATTTTTCGTCCTTTCCTTTGCGCTCAGTCCTACCTGAGGAGAAGTGTCCCTTATTTTTAAAAGCATATCCATATACAGAGGAATCTTTAAATTCCTTGAGATTACCTTCGCCATGAGGAGCGCTTGATTAAATCCTCTTTCTCTGAGCGCCTTTTTGCTGAGAGGGACAGGGATTATGCCGTCGCATTCCGGCATTTCAAGATTCAAAAGCATTTTCCCCAGAGGATTAGCAAATCTTCTCAGCCCTGAGAATTTCATCAGATTAATCGCCTCTGCCAGCGCATCGGAGTAAATACCATAATTTAATACCACGGAAAATGAAGGCGGATGTGTAAGGCATCTCTGGCAGATGGAGGCATATACCGACGCTAAAGGGGCAGCGCATATCCTGCATGAAGGCCCTGAATAACGCTTAATCCCGCGCCAGCAATTTGTGCAGAGCGGCGAATGCTGAAAACTGTCAGAGCGGTTATTGCACGAAGGGCATATTGAAGGATAGATTGAGTTTAAAATTGCTGCGGTTAAGCGGCGTCCGTTACGCTTGATGATATTCTGCATTTCGCGCCGCTGCAGGTTTAGTCTGAATTTTTGACATCAGAAAGATTCTTTAAGAATAATGAGCTCATCCCTTTTCTGGCCTGAGGAGATAATATGAACTTTAACATTAAGCTCATGCTCTATCTCGTTAATATACGCCTGCGCTGCCGATGGAAGTTTCTCAAAACTCTTTATGCCGCTTGTATTTTCCTTCCAGCCGCCCATCTCTTCATAAACAGGTTCGCATTTTTCCAATATGTTCAGTTCCTTCGGAAAATCTTTGTAGAGCCTGCCTTCACACCTGTAAGCAGAGCATATCTTTATCTTCTCAAGACCGTCAAGTATATCAAGCTTTGTCAGCGCAATCCCTCTGAACCCGTTTATTCTTACTGCATACCTCAGCGCCACCATATCCAGCCAGCCGCATCTCCTGGGCCTTCCTGTCGTGGCTCCGTACTCGCCGCCCCTTTCCCTTATCTTTTCGCCGAGGGAATCGTTTATTTCAGTGGGGAACGGCCCTTCGCCAACCCTTGTAGTGTAAGCCTTAACAACACCTACAACGCTGGAAATCCTGGTGGGGCTGACGCCAAGCCCTGTGCACGCTCCTCCCGCGGCAGAGTTTGAGGATGTAACATACGGATATGTGCCGTGGTCCACATCAAGGAGTGTGCCCTGCGCGCCTTCAAACAGCAGGTTTTTATCTTCATCAATCATCCTGTTGACGATTATATCCGTGTCGGCAATATAGCCTGAAAGCCTCTCTGCGTATCTCATGTATTCGCTGTATATAGCATCAACATCAAACGAAGGGGCATTATAAAGAACCTTTAGGAGCTGATTAACGCCTGCAAGATTGTTTTTAAGTTTTTCTTTGAAAAACTCAGGATAAAGAAGCTCCCCTGCCCTTATCCCTGTCCTGGCTATCTTGTCAACATAAGCAGGCCCTATGCCTTTGCCTGTGGTCCCGATTTTTTTTGAACCCTTAAGCCTTTCCTGTTCTCTTTCAATTGCAGCATGATACGGCATTATCAGATGGGCGCTTCTGCTTAAAAAAAGATCCGCTCCTATTTTAATGCCTCGTTTTGTCAGCCCGTCTATTTCTTCAATCAGGGATTTAGGCTCAACAACCACTCCGTTGCCGATTATACAGGACTTCCCTCCATGAAGAATTCCGGAAGGAATGATATGAAGAATAAATTTTTCATTATTTATTACAACGGTGTGCCCTGCATTGTGGCCTCCCTGATACCGGGCCACCGCATCGGCTTTCTCCGTCAGCACATCAACAATCTTTCCTTTGCCTTCATCGCCCCACTGGGCGCCAACTATCACTACAACAGACATTTTACCCTCTTCATATTAAATTTTATAGATTCAGCACCTTCACTGAAAGTATATTCGGCATCTTTTTTATTTCATCCAGGCTGCGGGATGTTACAGGAGAATCAACACTCATAACAGATATTGCCGTGCCGCCCGCTCTCTCCCTTCCAAAATGCATACGGGCTATATTGATATTGTTTTTGCCAAAGAACGAACCCAGATTCCCGATTACCCCCGGCTTGTCCACATTATATATAAACAGCATTATCCCTTCAGGGACTATCTCCACTGCAAAGTCGTCTATCTGCACAATCCTCGGGTCCTTTTTGCTGAATAATGTGCCCGCAAAATATCTCTCCTTATCTTTTGCCTTTATTCTTAAGGCAAGCATACTCTGATAGTTGCCTGCCCCGGCGCTCTTAGTCTCCTTTATCTCTATGCCGCGTTCCTTTGCAATAAAAGGGGCATTAACAAAATTCACTGTCTCTTCAAGTATCGGCGTGAGCAGTCCTTTCAATGCCGCTATTGTTATAGGGGCGGTATTAAGCTCCGAAACATCTCCCGTATATTCTATCGTAACTCCGGTAATGCCGCCTTCAAATACCTGTGCGGCAAAACTCCCGAGTTTCTCTGCAAGATTCAAATATGGCTGAAGCTTTGCCACCTGGTCCGCAGGGATTGAGGGAAAATTTACAGCGTTTCTTATCGTGCCGCGCACCAGGTAGTCTGCAATCTGCTCTGCAACTGCGATTGCGACATTTTCCTGAGCCTCTTCCGTGGCTGCGCCGAGATGAGGCGTACATATAACATTATCAAGCCCTATAAGCGAGAAATCCTCCGGAGGCTCTTTCTCAAAGACATCAAGCGCAGCGCCTGCAACCTTGCCGCTTTTCAAGGCCTCATACAGATCCTTCTCGTTTATTATCCCTCCCCTGGCGCAGTTGATAATTCTGACTCCATTTTTCATTTTTCCGATGGCCTCTGAATTTATGAGGTTTTTTGTCTCAAGGGTCAGAGGCGTATGTATCGTAATGAAATCCGCTCTGCTGAAAAGCTCATCCAGGGAAACCTTTTCTATCCCAAGCGCCTTTGCCCTGTCCTCGCTGAGAAACGGGTCATAGGCTATCACAACCATCTCCAGCCCCTGCGCCTTTTTAGCAACCTGATTGCCGATATTGCCAAGGCCTATAATTCCGAGGGTCTTATTAAAGAGTTCAACCCCCATAAATTTTTTCTTTTCCCATTTCCCTGCCTTCATAGAAGCAGTCGCCTGAGGAACCATTCTCGCAAGTGAAAACAGCATGGCGATTGAATGCTCTGCCGTTGTAATCGTATTGCCTCCGGGCGTATTCATTACAACAATGCCCTTCTTTGACGCCGCTGCCTTGTCCACATTATCAAGGCCCGAACCTGCCCTGCCTATTACCTTAAGGTTTTTTGCAGCCTCAATAATCTCCGCCGTGGCCTTTGTAGCGCTCCTTATGACAAGGCCGTGATATTCACCGATGCAGGCCTTAAGCTCATCAGGCTTCATGCCTGTTTTTACATCAACATCAAGACCTGCTTTTTTAAGTATCTCAACTCCTTTGTCTGCAATCTTGTCGCTTACCAGAACCTTCATCTTTCCTCCGAAAATTTATAGCCTTTTGAACTATTAAGGATAACACAGCAGTAAAAACCTTGACAAGGGCAGGAATCCTGAAAACTATATAATCTTTTGGAGATTAAATTTCATGGAGTCTAATGCGCTGTGGATAAATTTGAATATCATCTTGCGCTGCCTTGCCGTTACTTCGGGATAGAACACGGGATTCGCGACAACAGCGCCCCTGAACGCAAAAAACGGCGCAAGCGCTTCATAAATCTCATCGTCCCCCGATAATCTCACATACTCATCAAAGAATATTTTTAATGCTTCAAGATACGGCCCTTTGACTGCTTCAAAGTTTTTGATTGAGAAGAAAATATAGTTTATTGCAAGGGCAGTAACATCATCCGCAGGTTCGCCCCACGGCCCGCGGCTGCGGTCAAGCAGAATGAACTCAGGGTGAATTGGTGAATTGGTGAATTGGTGAATTGAAGATGAGGCTTTTTTGTTTTTCCTATTCACCGATTGACCGATTGACCGATTGACCGATTCCTTGAACCATATATTTCCCGGGTGGAAATCTCCGTGTATCCGTGAAAGTCTTTTGTATTTTGGTTTCAGTTTATAAATCCAGTCAACTGATTTTTTGATTATATCCGTCATCTCTGCGGAAGAAACAACCCCCTCGGGATATGTATCAAAAACACCCATCAGGCATTCGCCGTGTCCCACTGTATCCCGCAACTTTCTCCAGTAGAGCGTCTTTGAATCTTTTTTTATTGAATGAATCTTTGCGAGATAAGACGCCATTGCCTTAATTTTTTTTATAGCAATATCATCCAGCCTTTCTTTGTCGGCAAATGAGACCAGGTCATTAAAATAATGCCTGCCCTCTGCCTTTTCCATCAAAAGGTAATATTCTTTGCCGCCTCCGATTGATTTGATTGAACCGTCTTTTAATTCAGCAAGCACATCAAGAGCCTTCACATGCCTGGGGAGGTTATTGAATTCATCAAGGTCCAGGAGGAATATTCCTGCCCTGTCAGAGGGATATTCATGCCCGAAACCTTCGGGTGCGAGGGTTTTAACCACATAGGATTGAGTTCCTTTTTTCTTTTTGACTTCTACAAGAAAACCCGAGCCGTGAACGCCATGTCCGAGCTTTTTGATATTTATATGCGAGACATTCCTGAATTTTTTCTTGAGATAAGCCTTTAATGCCTTTTCGTTAATCATGCTTTATTTAAAACGATTGATCATCACTGGTTTATCATAATAGCGAGCGACATAGTGATTTATTTGAGAAGATATGCCTTTATTCTGTTAATAAAATTTTTTGTCTTGGGAAGCATCTCATCCACATCGCTCTTTGTAACTTCAGCCTGTTCCATATAATCGCCTTTTTGCCTGAGTTCAAAAGCGCGATGCAAGGTTTTTGATAATTCATTGTCAAAAGCACCTTTTTTAATAAATTCCTTATCAAACAGGGAAATTGCTCCTGCATGTTTTGATGTCCCCATCTCTTTTTCCTGTAAGAGAGCCAAAACACCATAGAACATTGCGTAATAAAGGCGGTTCATCACTGCGCGCAGGCTCATGCCTTCCCTGATAAGAACTTCTGCTTCTTTTATGGAATCCTCAGCCTCTTTAAGCCTGTATTTTATTAACTCAAAAATTTCTTCTTTCATACAGCAACACCTTCACGGTAAACATTTTTTATAAAGACAGATTCACTGAGCGGACTGTGTTTAACAGCATCCATGCTGACAGCAACAGGCATGAGTAGCACATCTTCATGGAATCCGGCCTCCCATGCGCAGTCGCTTATATATTTTTCTATTGAGTGGTCGAGATGATCTACCACGACAAGCACATCAAGGTCTGATTCGGGTCTTGCGTCTCCCCTTGCTCGGGAGCCAAAGACCCTCAGTTCAAGAACTTTCACTTTATTTGAAACAAGGAGCTTAAATCTTTCTATTACCATTAGGTCTTTTTCCTGCATCATTACCTCCTTCTGCTTGCACTCACCCTTGTTTATATCTTACCAATATCCAACCATGATTTCTGCTATTTATCCGTGTAACGCCCCTGAATTTTTTCTTGAGGCAGGCTTTTAATGCCTTTTCGTTAATCACGTGTGGTTTAATCCTTCATATCCCATCAATCATCCGATTAATGTTGTTCTCCGCCGCATGACGCAAAGCCACACGTCATTCTTAATACAAATTTTGGGGCCTAACCCTATACATGGTTCCAATTGCTTTAATTTTATCTTTAATATGTTCTGACCTCAGTCATGAATTCAGGAAATGTGTATATGCCATTTATTTGAATCCAGAAACCATCACGCCCATCATTAGGATTCTTATAACGCCTCCCCAAACCTATTCTGAGATAAACTTCCTTTTGGCTAAGGATATACCTATTCAGTTCATCAGTATAATTCGGGTCTTTCTGCTTTGAAACTGCTAAATTATAAAAACCAATATCAGTAATCGACAGATACTCATATTTTCTACCGTCATTATCTTTAATATTAAGTCTTAGGCTTTTAGGATTATACGAGCTTTGCACTATTTGTATCTGGCTGGGGTTTAATTTTAGCGTGATAATAGATCTGGATGGAGGATCGTCAGGGGGAATAAGCTTCATTCCTGCTGGCACTTTACAGTCAAAACCTTTATTAATAGAAGGATACATCGACGCCTTCAAAACACTTTCAAATTCTTCCGAGGTGCAAGGTCCTTTGAAAGAAAGGCCGTCATAGTTCATATCCTCCGTATGCGGCTTATCAATGCTCTTTGGTTTTGAAAACTTTCCTTCCAATATTGCGCCCGGTAGAATTTTTAGTTTCCTGCATGTCGCCTTCTCAATATATGGCAATGGCCTGATGCATTGCTTTAATTTGACATCTATACCAGCTATACAGACTTTATCATTTATAGAGAACCTCGTTAAGTCCGTCACAATAATATCCATGCCATGCCTCCTCATCAGACCAGATGTTCAATCTTTATGCTGCCCCATTTGTTTTTCAAATACTCCGTCACAAGCCGGCGATGGCAATGCTCAGGGGAATGCTCGCTGCATAGAAGACAAGCCTGTTCTAATTTTGCTGGAGTGAGTATTTTCTCAATCCGCCGTTCTTCCATAAGCGCCACGAACCTTTTCTCGTAGTTTTGCCAATCTCCCTTTTTCTTTTTATACTCCTTAAGCATTTCTTCATTTGGGGCTAATACTGGCATATGGATATAATCAATATTAGCGATTGTCTTTAAGAAGTATCTCAAGTCGTCCTTTTTTGCAAAACCGGCAAGCTGAGAACTATTGTTTAATCGCACATCTACAATTTTCTTGACGCCAGCTTCAATCAAAGCGCTGAAAAATTGTTCGGCAGACGTTTGAGTGAATCCAATGGTGTAAATCTTAATAGCGCTCATGTTCTTCACCAACCATTTCTGCCAATTTTTCATCCTGTTCCGTCCCGCCTTTTTCCACATAAGCAATTCTGTCCCCTTGAATTTCGTAGGCTCGCTCTATTAGCGCATTAGTATCTAAAGCTCTGAACAAATCAGGATAAAGCTTTAACCGAGCAATCAAGCTCTTTTCCAATTCAGCTTGTGTCTCGGTTGTATCATTATCAATAATATGCAGGATATTAATTGGTCGGTCTCGTAAATTCCTGCATATCAATATAGAGCGATGACATGTCAACGGATCTTTTTCCGCGCACATCAGGGCAAGCACATACCCCTTTTGCACGCCAACCGCTACGCGCTCTAATCCAGCCTTAAACAAAATAGAGGAGGCTATTTTTTGATAGACCGCCTTCCCATCTATAAAACACGAATGATCACTGGGTCTCGCGCCCAGTTCTTCACCGAGAAAGACATAATCTATGTTATGGGATTTCAGTGTGCTTTTGAGAAACTCGCGATTGAATTGCGGATTGCGATTGCTATACGGCATAGACCGCACATCACACAGTGCAGTTATCTTATACTGCTTAAGAAGCGCAATAAAATCATCAATTGTTCGACTTGAATAGCCTATTGTAAAAAGTGTATTTGTCATAAATTTTTTTTAATTTTATAACTATCTCTGCGGCATTATCAAGAACTTAACACAACTTTACACCTCTCCAAAATTACTCCTATACCTTTCGTTAAACTCTTCATAAGTATAACAATGCTCCTGTGTGCCGTATTTCTCTATCGCATAGGCTGCTGCGACAGCTCCCATCTTAGCTCCTGTTTCAAGGTCTTTCCCCATTGCAATCCCTTTTAGTAAACCTGCCCTGAACGCATCGCCCGCGCCGGTCGGGTCCACAACATCACCCGCCTTTGCCGGAGGGATTTTAATATCAGAGGCGTCCGTGCTCATTAAGGAGCCTTTCTCTCCGAGTGTTGTAATGATAGTTTTTGTCAGGCGTAAAAGCTTCTTTTTATCCATTCCTGTCATCTTCATTACCAGCTCAAGCTCATAATCATTGGAGATAAGCATTGTTGAACCTTCAATCCACTCTATCAGCGGTTCCTTTTCCCATGCAGTCAAAGACTGTCCGGGGTCGCATATATAATCAATGCCTTTATTCTTGCATCCCTTCGCATATTCAGCCATGTCCTGAAGATTTCCGGGCGCTATCAGGGCAATTGAGTTATCCTGATTTGAACTCTTAAGGTTATATCCCGAAGGATATTTCATCGCTCCGGGATTAAACCCGGTTATCTGGTTGTCTGCCCTGTCAGTTGTGATATATGCGCCTGCTGTGAATTCCTCATCTATTATTTTTATGCCTTCAACTGAGATGCCGCTTTTCTTAAGCCAATCAAAATAATTTGCATAATCCTTGCCTATTGTCGCAAGGATAATCGGTTTTTCATTGAGCAGGCTCAGCGAATAGGCAACATTGCCTGCCGTGCCGCCGAACTTTTCACGCATCCCGTTAACCGTAAAACACACATTCAACATGTGTATCTTGTCAGGCAGGATGTGGTCTGAAAATCTCCCCGGAAAATCCATAATCCTGTCATAAGCCATTGAGCCTGAAATGTAAATATTCATCACTTCTCCTTGCAAGTCTCTAATATGTGCCCGGTGGTTTCCCTATGGGAGGTCCCTGCATCTTTTCCGGCTCTTTTTTTTCTACGGCTGAAGGCTCTTCCCCTTCGCGCAGCGCCTTCAACTCCCCTTCAAGCCTATTTTTATCCTTTACAAGTTTCCTCTTTTTAACTGCATTTTGCTGAAGCATAGACCTTTCCGGCGAACTGATAGTACCCTGCACGCTCTTAAGGTGAAGATTCTGAATCCTTATGTTTGTTCTTTTCAGGTTTTCCTCAACTTTATTAAGCTCTGCTTCTTTCTGCGCTATTTCGGCATCTTTTGAGCTTGCATCGTTTGCAGCCTTTAATACAGCAGGGAAAAGCAGTGTGAAAAAAATAAAAGTAGAAATCAGAAAGAGCTTTAGCTCAAAACCCCTGACCGTAAATTCTGAACTTTTCATTGTTTCCTCCCCAGCTCCGCAAGGAGCTTTTCCGCAATTTTTTTATTAAACCCCTTTATCCCTGCGATGTCGTCAATACCGGCTTTCCTTACACCTTCTATACTACCAAAATGCCTTAAAAGTTCAAGCCTCCTTTTTTCTCCTATGCCCGGAATTTTTTTAAGCGGGGATTCCATCAATCTTTTATCCCTCAGTTTTCTGTGAAAAGTTATTGCAAACCTGTGCGCCTCGTCTCTTATTTTTTTAAACAGCAGTGATGAGGGAGTTTTATCCTCAAGGTCCACCGGCTTATCAAGAGACAAAGCAAATGCCCTGTCCGGTTTCTTTGCTATGGAGATTATTGCCGCGCTTTTAATGCCGGATTCGTCAAATGCCTTTTTTGCAGATTCAAGCTGTCCTCTGCCGCCGTCAATTATTACGAGTGACGGAAGTTTTTCACCGAGATTTTTTATAACCCTTCCTGCTATCTCTTCAATCATTGAGTAATCATCCATCCCCGTCACAGTCTTAATTTTAAAATGCCTGTACATATCCTTTTTGAACCCGTCTTCATCCCAATAGACAAATGCGCCTACTGATTCGCTTCCTGATATTGTTGAGACGTCAATGCCGCCGATGCTGCGGGGGACATTTTTAAGGACAAGCCTTTCTTTCAGTGTTTTTAGAATATCTTTAATGCCTGTCTTTTCTCTGCTTTTAAATATTATCCCCGCATTATCCTCCGCCATTTTGAGGAGTTCAAGTTTTTTGCCTTTGGGGCGGGCGATTATCTTCACCTTTTTGCCTTTTTTATCTTTAAGCCATGCTGTCAGGGTTTCCATCCCGTCAGGACGCTGTCTGAGCACAAGCTCATCAGGAGGAATTATTTCTTTTGCATAAAACTGCTCTATGAAATTGTGAAGGAGTTCTCCTGTTGGAATTCCTGCCGTCTCCTTCAGATGAAAATCCTTTGTCCCTATCATAATGCCGTTCCTTATAAAAAAAATCAGCGCCGCAGTCTCTTTGCCCTCTCCATAAAAACCTATGACGTCAATATCCCCGAGTTCAGGCGCAACGACCTTCTGTGATTCCCATATATGCCTGAGATTGTTTATGCTGTTTCTGACTTTTGCTGCCTCTTCAAATCTTAATTCCTCCGAGAACCTCTCCATCCTTTTTTCAAGCTCATCAAGAAGCTCTTTGTTCTCGCCCTGAAGAAACAGCCTCACATTCTCAACAATACGCATATACGCTTCCTTGCTGATAAGCCCGGCGCAGGGCGCAGGGCATTTCCCCATCTGATGCTGAATGCACGGACTCATAGGTTTATCAAAGGAGTATTTGCACGGTCTTATGGGAAAATTTCTCCTTATGAATGCAACTGCCTCCCACATGTTTCCGGCGGGGACATAAGGCCCAAAATAGAGTGAGCCGTCTTTTTTAATCTTTCGGACAACCTCAAGCCGCGGCCATTCTTCATTAATTGTGAGTTTGAGATACGGATAGTTTTTATCGTCCCGCAAGATTACATTAAATCGCGGCTTGTATTGCTTTATCATATTTGCCTCAAGCACAAGCGCCTCAAGCTCATTGCCTGTAACAACATAGGAGAAGTCTCTTATATTTTTCACCATTGAGGATTTTCTGGCGTCCAGGACGGCGGATTTCTGAAAATAACTTCTCAGGCGATTTCTGAGATTTTTTGCCTTGCCTACATAGAGGACATCCTCCTTAGCATCTTTAAATATATACACGCCGGGACTTAAAGGGACAGACGAGATTTTTTCAATCATTTTAAATAGTAACAATGCGGACGCAATGCGTCAAGAAGCGCATAAGGCTAAGCCTGTTGAGACACAGGATTGGCTTTCGCTTCTGCAGATATTTTTCTGTCGTTCTAACTAATCCTGTGTCTCTATATTTAGAGGAATGTTTATCGGAGTGCATAAAGCAGCATCAGGTTAATCACATACACAAACAATATGCCGATAGAATCCCATGCAAGGAACAACTTCTTTTTCTCAGAGCGGTAGGTCAAACCGATAATTGCAATGGCTGTCATCAATATGGCCGATAAGGCGGAGATTATGTGGCTTGCATTGACAAACGAAAGAATCGGCCCCTTCACAAAAAACATGTCATCAATGGCAAGTATGAATATATTGAAAATATTGCTTCCGAATAAATTCCCGACTGCAAGGTCTATAGCGCCCATTTTTACCGCTGAAATGGAAACAATGACCTCCGGAAGCGACGTGGAAAGCGCTATAAAAATGTTCCCGACAAATGTCTGCCCAAGTCCTGTTGTTTCGGCAATTCCTTCGCCTATCTTCGGGAGAAAAATTGCAGCAATAATAACAACCATTGCATTGATTACATAGTTGACAACTGCAGTCCTTGTGGAAATCTTTTCGTATCTCAGTTCCTCAACTCTCTCTTTTACAAATTCCGCAATCCTCCTTCTCTCATAAACAAACAACAGCCTCATCGCCACAAAGTAAATAATTAAAACCATCAAACTATACTGTCCTATCCAGCCCAGAGGAAGGATGCGATTTCCCAAAAACAGGCCTATGCCGATAATGCTCAGAAGAAGGATTCCAAATCCAGCAGAAAGAATATGTCCATGATGGGCTTTGGCTGATATGGGCATTGGTTTGTAAATAGCATCAAGAAAGGCAAGAATAAGCATATTAAAAACACAGCTCCCGAGCACATCACCTATTGCGATGTTAGGCACACCCGCATATGTGACAGAACTTATCCCTGTAACAAGTTCGGGGAGAGAAGTGACCGATGCCATAAGAACAACGCCTATCCACATCCTTCCAAGACCTGTCTTTTCAGCGATAATATCGCCGTATTTGGAAAGCCTTATGCCGGAATAGACAATTACCGCTGTGCAGATTAGGAATCCAAGCCAGAGAAACATATACCTCCTGATAGAAGATTCAAGTCATTTTTTCTTAAACTTCTTCAGCCCCTTGGCTATTACGCCTATGACGCTCTTGTCGCGCAGTTGAACATCAACGTTGACAATATCTTCCATTGCCTTCCCCTTGCCAACGCCAAAGGAAGAAGATTTTTTTATAGCCAGTATCTGGCTCGGATAAACGCTCCTGTGGCCTGTCATAAGAAAACTGATAACACATGCCACTGCAGCATACGGAGCCACTTCGGGTCCGAAAAGTTCAATAGCCATAATACTTGCTGATATGGGAGTATTTGCTGCGCCTGCAAGGAGGCTCACCATACCAATAGCTGCAAAGATCTTAGGGTCAAGACCGAGAAAGTGCCCGAACAGATTCCCTGACGTGGCGCCCACAAAAAATATCGGGGTGACTATTCCGCCGCTTCCGCCGAAGTTAAGCGTAATCGAAGTAAAAATCATTTTGAGAATAAAAGACAATCCCGGAAGCTGCTCGCCTTCCAGGGCGCTCTGAATGGTTTCGAGACCAAGTCCGAGATACCGTGTTGAAAAAATAAAGGTCAACAAGACAAGCACACTGCCCCCTATCATACCTTTATAAAGCGCATGGATCTTTAACTTCTTGCTGATTTCCTTGAAATACCGCAGTACTTCTATAAATAAAAAAGAGCAGAGTCCAAAAAAAATACCGCTGATACAAACCTTAATAAAAAAGAAGCTGCTGAAAATAGGGACGAATTTTAAAGGCTCGTGAAAATAAGAAATACCCAGTGATGATGAGATATGGAAACCGACTATCCCTGCAACAAATGACGGGAGGAGGACGTCATAAAGAAGACCACCAACAAATAATACCTCGACCCCAAATATTGCGCCGGCTATCGGCGTGCCAAATACAGTAGCGAATCCTGCGCTGATACCGCATATGACCAGTTTTTTTCTGTCCCTGTCATCAAACCTGAGCAGATCGGCAAGCACCGAGGAAAGACCGGCCCCTATCTGTGCGCATGGCCCCTCTTTTCCTGCTGAACCTCCAAGGGCTATGGTTATAATAGTTGCAATTAGTTTTACAGGGACAACCATTGGGTTTATCTTGCCGGAGCGTTTATGGACAGCCTCAATCACTTTCTCTGTGCCGTGGCCTTCTGCTTCAGGCGCAAGATACTTTACTATAACGATGCTCAGCAGAAAAGCTAAAGGCAGGAGAAGAAAATAATACTTATACCCTGTTGCAGCTGTAATGCCCAGGCCTAACAATTTCAGGAATATTGCTGTAGACAGGCCGACAATAGCGCCTACGCAGGCTGCAAGAAATACCCATTTTATGATGCTGATAAAAAGAACCGAACCTTCAAGGACTTTTCTTTTCATAAATTCCTGCAGATTGTTTAGTAATTGTCAACATATCCAGCGCTCGCGGAACTTCCCAATAACCCTTAAGATAGTAATCGGCAGCGGTCTTTGCTGATTTTCCAACCCGTATGGTAATCCCCTTTTTGTTTAGCGCACGGAAGGCATTTTCATCGGTCTGGTCATCGCCTATATAAATAGGAAAACATTTATCCTTCATTGCTTTCAAGATTAATAAGGCGGCCTTGCCCTTATCCCATGATATATACGGCGCCAGTTCTAAAACTTTTTTGCCTTTGATTACGGCCATTAACTTTTTCTCTATGAATCTGTCAACAGTCTTATAAAAGGCTCTTTTCACAGATGAGATATCTCCTTTTTCCACAGAACGGAAGTGAAGGCTCAGGGTAAATTTTTTGTCCTCAAGCCATGCGCCTTTAATGCCTGCAATCTCTTTTTGGAGCAGGTGTTTTATATCCCTGATAACTGGCTTTGCCGACAGCGCCTTTGGATGTGTATATCTGATATCAGGGCCGGAGATGTCCAGACCGTGATTCCCTCCATAATAAATTTTATGAATGCCAACCCTCTTTTTGATATCCGACAACATTCTTCCACTCAAAATAGACAGACAGCAATTTTGAGAGCCTGCTATTGATCTTAATTGTTTTTTTGTTTCTTCAGATAAAAAGCATCGGGCAGGGTCTTTTTGAATGGGAACAAGCGTTCCGTCAAAATCCAAGAACAGGGCGATCTTTGGAGCAGTTTTTATTCTATCGTGCAAAAGGGTGAAATGGCTTTTTTTAAAAAAATAGGTTGGCTTCTTCATTCTGTTTTTTGATTTGTAGCCTCAGGCATTCTCAGTCTTGCGAGCGCTGTAATCAAATTCCCTGCCCAGCGATAGATATTATGCTCCCTGACCAAGGCCCGCATCCTTTGCATCCTTTCAGTTCGTTCAACCGGTTCCATTGTAAGTGAAGCGCGAATGGCTTCAGCCATTTCCTCTATGTCGTAAGGGTTAATGATAATCGCGTCCTTCAGCTCACGCGAAGCGCCTGTAAATTGACTGAGAATCAATACGCCATCTTCAGTATCACGCGATGCAATAAACTCTTTTGCGACAAGATTCATCCCATCATGCAAAGATGTCACCATGCAGATATCAGAGGCTTTGTAATAGCGGTTTATTGTTTCATGGCTGTGATGCGCTTTTAGAAAGACAATTGGTTTCCATCCCCTTGTTTGAAATCTCCAGTTTATTTTATCCGCCATTTCTTCTACCTCTGTTGTGAGTTCCCTGTAACGTTTGATATGCGTGCGGCTTGGCGCTCCAAGCTCTATGAATGTGAATTCGCCGATAAATTCCGGATATTTTTCCAAAAATCTCTCAATCGCCCTGAACCGTTCAGGGATGCCTTTTGTATAGTCAATTCTGTCAACCCCGACACCGAGATATTTAGCGCGGACATCCAGCTCTTTAAGTATTGTGTCCCTGAATGACTCTCTTTCCTTTATTGCAGCGGCCTTATCCGAGCCGCCTTCAAAACTGACACTGATGGGAAAGGGTTTAACAAGTGTCGTATGCCCGCCCCTGTCTATAGAGAATTGCTCCCAGTTAATCTTTGATTCCAGGAACCTGTCAACTGTATCAAGGAAATTATTGCAGTGATACTGTATGTGAAAACCAATAATATCCGCTCCCAGCATTCCTATAAGAATCTCCTGACGCCACGGGCAGATTCCGAAGGACTCTGGGTTGGGCCAGGGTATATGCCAGAAAAGAGCAACTTTTGCATCCGGACGCTTTTCTTTGACCAGCAGCGGAAGAAGGGCGAGATGAAAGTCCTGAATCAGAACAAGAGGGGATTCTTCATCGGCAATTTCCTTCAATAATGCCTCGGCAAATTTTTCATTTACCTTCTGGTAATAAACCCAGTCTTCAAGCCTGAAGAGCGGGCGGGTATGGGTGATATGGCATAAAGGCCATAATCCTTCATTTGAAAAACCATAATAATAACCGTCTTCCTCTTCTTTAGCAAGCCATACCCTCTTGAGTGTATAAGCAGGTTCTTCGGGCGGCACACGCAGTTTATCGTTGTCATCTGCCATTTCACGGTCTGCATCTCCACTGCCGGTGGCAATCCATAAACCGTCACATATCCTCATTACCGGGTCTAACGCAGTAACTAAGCCGCCGGCTGGAACAATGCATTTAACATTACGGCCATCCTTAACATGCATATAAGGCTCTCTGTTTGAGACTAAGAATAATTTTTTGCCGCTTAGCTCAGCGCGCATATGCTCTTTAAGGCGATTGGCGGTCCAGAGGGATTCTGCCTGAAGCCTTAATCTTGCCTCCTCTTCCGCCCTTGCACGCGCCAGCGCCAGGCTTTTAGCCAGATGAGCAACCTCGGAAATTAAAGGCGCAAGCACATCTCCTCTCGGAGAAACAAGTTGCTCCATCTTCCCTTTCCCGCTCCTCATTTCCCGCATCCATACTGCTATTTGAGCTATGGGGCCTGTAATGCTCCATCTCACTATCAAAAGTGTAATTATTACGATAAGTATCGAAAGTGTTAAAAAACGGAGCAGGTTGTGTTTCCATATTTCTTTAAGTCTCACGCCAATATATGAGGCGTCATGGAATAGCACCAGCGTTCCTGTGATTTTATCCTCCTCCGAAAAAGGAAGGGCATAGAAATATGTTTCTTTGTTATCAATGCGCATAAGGCTGCCGACAGGTTGATTTTCCGCTGTAGATTTCACCGCCGGAGGCAAGGGCTGCGGGATTTTAGATGCGAGGTCGGGGGTTACGGCTAATATATTCCCCTGCCGGTCATAAACAGCCACGCCCCTAAGCCGTTCACGATTCCCAAACCGTTCCACAAGCCGGTTCAGCCTTAAAAGAGAGTTGGATGCAATCAGGGGAATTACTGATTCCTGTAAGCTTTCGGCTAATATAATTGCCCTGCGCTCCAACTCGGCAGTCAGACGCATTTTTTCTGCTCTGACCTGATAGGATGAAAATCCAACAGCTACCAGACCTACTATAAAAACAAGTGAAACAATGAGACGGATTGTAATCTTCATAAGCTGCCTTCAATCATAAATAAATCTCATCCGAATTATAATACAACGAGGTGAAAAGAAGAAGATAGTCTTTGAGATGACGGGTTATCAAAAAGTTCTGCCTTACATGCTCCCGTGCATTTTTACCGAGCCAGAGAGCATACTCTTTGTTACTGAGCAGCCTTTTCACTGCATATGCCGCCCCTTCAACACTATGGCAAAGCAGACCTGTAAGCTTATTCTTGACCTGTAATTGGATCCCCCCGACAGCAGAGGCCACTACAGGTTTCCCTTTCCAGAGTGCTTCAGTTACAGTAAGTCCAAACCCTTCTTTTATTGACTTTTGAAGAATCACAGTGCTTGCTCTCTGCAAGGCATTAATTTCAATATCACTTTCCGGAGGAATAAGCAGTATGTGTATATCAGGGTTATCAGATGCCCGTTGCCTTACCTCTTCCAGTACCTTTTCGGACTCAGGGTCATCTGTTGCTGTGCCTCCTGCCAGAACGAGCTGGCAGTCAATACTCTTTCTTACCAGCTCAAATGCCTGTATTACTCCGATAGGATCCTTCAGATAATCAAACCGCGAAATCTGGGCAACAATAGGTTTGTCTTTATCCAGACCATATTTGCTCAATACCGAATCAATAACCTCTGATGGAAGTTCTTTATTCTTGTCGCTTAACGGGTCTATGGATGGAGAAATTAGAAATTGGCGAATGGGCAGCTCTTGTGAAAAGTTCGGAGCCGAGAATACAGCAGCATCGTAATCGGTAACAAAATTCCGCATAAATTCCCAAACCCTTTTATCAGGATTAGAGACGTCAATGTGGCATCGCCATATCCACTTTCCTCCAAGTTCTTTTTTCTTGGCTATCAGAGCTATGGGCTGAGGGTCATGAATAAATTGGATATCTCCATGAAATTTTAACTCCTCAATATTCTTTTTACTTACTTCCAAAAATGCAGCGAAGTCCTGGGGGGAGATATCTTCCTTTCTGCCGTGCAGCGCATTATGAAACTTTTTTGTTACATCAAAGAAATCTTTATCCCCCTTAATAGTTGCCCATTGGGCATCAACCCCGAGTTGGTTCAATAAAGGCACCATGCGCGCAAGTATCTCGGCCACGCCTCCGCCTGTAAATGTTGAATTTACGTTCTGTATGACTTTTCCTGATAACCGCTCTGCAAGCGCCCTGAGTTCTTCAATAGTGCTTCTGCCTACAATAGGCACATAATCCTGTATCTTAGCCCTCGGGTGGTGAAATATAGCTTTTTCCAAATCAGTTCTCCTACTTAATACGTTCTTCAATAAGCTGAATTATTATAGACCTCAGGTCTTCTATCGTATAGTTATAAGGGTCCAGCACAGCGATCTTATCAGCAAGTTCTCTTTCATCAAGATTATCCTGAAGCCAGATAGAAAAATCATTAACTCCTCTATGCAGCCTTAACCTTGATTCAAAGATATGAAAATAAATAGAATTAATACTCACCTTACGAAGCGCTTCCACAAATTCTCTTAAATCATGGGCCATATAGGGAGTAGTCAAAACTACACTTACCGATTTAATAAAATGGAATTCTCTTCCTTCAAATGCTGTCCGTTCATCCCCTCTTTTTGACAGCACGTCATTGATGACGGCTATAATTCTTTCTCTAAGTTCGCCGATTGTAGAAAATTCAAAGGTATCTATGTTGGACAGCTTCTCTGCAAGAATCTCATCACCAATGACATCGCTGACCCACAATGCAAACTCATTAGCCGGTTGAGGGATAAGATACTGATATTCTTCTATGAAACTGTGGGTGTGATAATAAACTACCGAATCAGGAACCTCTTTCAATATATTAGCAAGCTCTGTTAGATTTTTTGCCTTAAGTCCTGTCAATTCTTTCATATGCAGCCGGGTATGAAAATGAAACGGTTGAGTTGCCTTTTTAAGAGGCTTTCTGTAAGCGGTAACAGTAGTTTTTGTAAACTTACTATTCGGCACAAGGATAAGCCTGCCGTCAGGAGCCTTAATCTGAATATTCCTCCATGTTACATCAGAAACATAGCCTTCCTCGCCTGACTCAAGTTTGATATAATCGCCTGTTTTGATTAAACTGCCATAAGCCAATTGAAGTCCTGAGAAAATATTAAGTATCTCATTACGAGATGCCAGAACTGCTGCTAATAACCCTATGGTCAGCGCAAGAATTAATGGAGTAGTCGGCACTTTCCAAATATCAAGCAACATCAACACGCCTATGACAATAAAAGCAATTCTGACTGCATTGCTTATTAGAGATATTGGAAAGGGGAAAGGCGCCTTTATCTTTTGCAGATAGGTCTGAAGTAATTTTACGGCAAGACTGAGAAATGTCCACGTTAAGGAGATAATAAAAATACTTCCAATAATTCTTCCGGCTAAGGTTTTATTTTGAGGGGATAACATTGAAACCAGAATAGCTGCATACGCCCCTATTAAAAGGCACCATTGAAAAAACGGGGCTTTCGTTGTCTGAAGAAGCGTCTCACTTCCTTCCCACTTAACCTTAACAAACAATCTGTCAAGATAATTGTAGACAGCTCTTCTTGCCCAGATGGCAAGCACAATGAAAGCCAGGAAGACTATAGCCGGCACTGTTAGTGAAAGCCAATTTTTATTTAACCATTCAATCATTTTTAAGCCTCAGGACATATTACAGGTGTAGTTTTCGTATCAGTTTCATTATACACTATTACTTCCTTTCCCTTCCTCTAAGGAGCCTTTATTTACAGATGATTTATCTCATCTTTCTTTTCTTCGCCTTTAACCTTTTTCTCAAGGTATTCTTTTGCAATATCCCTGCCTCCAAGGCCAAAGGCTATAGCGAGGGCGAGGACTATCCCGCCAAAGATTATTGCAAAGGAAATAATAATCGTCCCTCTGGCTATACCAAGCTGTTCCAGCGCCATTGTGCCAGAGAGGATAAACACGGTGAATTTTACGAACCGGCCTATAAGACCTGAGATTTTAATCCCTGCATTCACAGATGCTATCAGAGCAGCCCTGCCAAAGAAATTTCCCAAAAGATAGCCAAACAAAAGTATCAGGGCAGCAACAAATACATTGGGAAGATAAAGAAGAAAGCTTTCAAACAGTCTTTCCACAGTGGGGATCTCAAGCTCCCTCATGGAGATGACAGCGAAGATGACAATGGTAATCCATCCAATTACCTTTGCAAGCAAAACAGATACAGAGTCCTTTATTCCGCCTTTCCTCAGCAGCTCTATCACCCCTGATCTCTCCGAAAACTTGTCAAGCTTAATCGTGCGGAAAAGTCTCAAGAAAACAGCCTTCAGTATAAGACCGAGAACAATTCCAAAAGCAAATATCAGGATTGCGCTGAAAAAATCAGGCAGGAATTGCAGCGCCTTCTCAAAAAATCTCTCGAACGGCTCAATTATCACTCGCTGTAAAAAGTTATACATATCCGCCTCCTTTGACTAATTCCAATTTGTTACTAAAAATCTTTTCTCCTTTTCAAAACACACACATAATCTATCTATTTTTTCTTCAACATCAGATGCGCTGCTTTCCAAAGTCTCTATAACAAATGATGCTGTTTTCCCAATATACAGAGGGGTCAGAGATTTTAAAAGATGTTCCTTATTTATTATCTTTTTGTGCGCTGCAACAGCAAAGCTGTAAATAATCTCAACCCATACCTCATCAGGAATATGGAAATTTTCTCTCGGTAACGAATCTATCTCGCACAAAAAAACTCTAATCCCTTCTGAAAGAAACTCCTTCCATATCCCCATCAGTTCTTTAACTCCAAGCCTGAATCTGTCAAGCATCCTGTCTAAATTGACATTGACAGGCTCAAGTCCTACGGCATATTGAAAGCCGTATGTTGGCTCCGGCTCAGAGCCTTCTATATTTTTCCAGGCATCAAAGTATGTATCCATAAGTTCAAATGTCGCTCCGACCACCTGATGAAGCATAGCGCTCAAGTCTGCTCCCGGGTCTTTGGCGTCATGTATCTTTGCGCCAAGGAAGGCCTGGCAAATTTTAAATTTATTTGCCATAGCAGTAGTTGTCATCCAGATGTCTATCCCATATCTCGCCACATCTGTCTCCCATACATCTTTGGTCAGATAGAACCTTGCCAGTTTTCCTGAAAAACCGAAATCGCCGCCGATAGGCTGTCTGATTCTCTTGCCGTATAATGCACGGGTTAAAGGATAGATAACGCTGTTGGTTATTGTGCCGTCATATTTATGCCTGTGATAAAGCGGCGCAACATAATCAAACCCGCCTTCCACAACAGGTTTTATAAGAAGCTCTATCCACTCAGGGGTAATGCTTCTCAAATCTGAATCCACCACAGCGCAGACCTTTGCATCAAGGGCTGAAGCTATCTCAAATATCGTCCTGAATGCGCTCCCTTTTCCTGGAATGCCGTGATAGGGCGTTGTTATTTTAAAAGACGGGGTTGTCCTGTGATTGATAAGGATAGTCTGATAACTTTCTATCCCCGCATTTTGAACTGTTTCTGCTGTGCCGTCTGTGGAACCTCCGTCTGAATTTACGAGCACGCATTTTTTATCAGGAAAATACTTCGCAAAACCAGCCTGCACTGCCTTTACTACATGTCCTATTGTTCGGGCATTATTGTAGCTCGGTATTCCGACAAGAATATCGGTCTTCTTTATGTCATTGAGTTTTTTTTGAATCTCTTCCCTTTGAATTGCACTGTTCATTGTGATAATGAAATTATTTATTATCCTCTTCCACGGCATCTTTTATCCCTTTTAAGATGTCAGGGATTGCTGATGTTGCCCTATCCCAACTTGTAATCAATGGCGCCCCTATTGGATTTCCCATTATTGTCTCCGCTGCCTTTTTTATTCCTTTTGTAAAGGTCTCAACTGCAAGGCTTTCCTCATGCCTGT
>Ga0210021_1000478_pt1 | contig 44882 bp, 42 predicted proteins | sample CryGeymeta201517_FD_183981 | JGI IMG/M metagenome (GOLD analysis project Ga0210021, IMG submission 183981) | Groundwater microbial communities from Crystal Geyser aquifers in Utah, USA - Crystal Geyser metaG 2015-17 (SPAdes) (version 2) | ecosystem: Environmental > Aquatic > Deep subsurface >... | reverse complement strand
CACTCTCCAGGCGGTTAAGTCGGTGGTTAGTTCGATTCAAGATAAAAAATTGTTGGATCAAATAGAAATCCTAGTTGTCGATAATAATTCTCAAGATGATTCTGTTTCTGCTTTAACAAAGTTAAAGCCCACTCTTGGAGTGCCTTTGACAGTTTTTAGAAATTCAGAAAATCTTGGTTTTGCCGCTGCGAATAATCAAGCCATAAGTATTTCCAAAGGAGAGTTTGTCCTTCTTTTAAATTCAGATACGGAAGTTCAGCTCGGGGCGCTTGAAGAATTATTAGCAGTTTTCTCTAAGTTTCCAGTTAGTGAAATTTCTCCATATGAATCACGCGTTGATCTTCCGACTGACAGGCTGGGAATCATCGCCTGTGGCCTAAAAAATCCAGACGGTTCTCTTCAGCCTCAGGGAGGAATGTTGCCAAACTTGCTTACTTTATCTTCGCAGATGTTTTTTCTTGATGACTTGCCAATTATCGGTCATTTTTTACCCTCAACTCAACAACGCGATACGAGCCTTTTAGAAAGTCGCAAAGACTTGATTTCTTTCGGTTGGGTGGCGGGCACAGCTATGTGTATTCGACGCGCAACTATCGATGAAATAGGAGATCTCGATGAGAATATCTTTATGTACGGAGAAGACATGGAGTATTGTTTGCGTGCAAATAAGCACCACTGGGACGTGGGCATTGCTCCAAGATCTGTGGTTATCCATCACAAGACAGCTAGCTCGAGTGAGGAAAATGCTCTCGTGGGAGAGCTAAAAGGTTATCGTTATATTTGGGCAAAACACCTCCCACTTTGGCAGCGACCATTTTTAGAGTTTGTGCTTAGATTCGCGGTCATCTTGAGAGTAATCGCATTTACCTTGATTGGAAAAGGGCGCACGGCTCATACTTATCTTAAAATTCTGAAAAAGCTTTGATGAAAAAAATTCTAAAAAAAATCCAGCCTTGGTTTGACGAGTATGCCTTAATAGTTTTATCAGGCTTCCTTTTGGCATTTATCCCTCTGTATCCCAAGCTGCCGCTATTTGACATTATTCCTGGATATTTGGTTAGAGTTCGAATTGAGGACTTCTTTGTTGCTCTAGCAGTTTTGATTTGGATTATCCAAGTTGCCAGGAAGAAAATTGTCTGGAAGACGCCGCTGACCAAGCCGGTCGTTTACTACATGATTGCTGGCTTCCTCTCTATCCTAAGCGCTGTTTTTATTACTAAGACGGTGCCCGCAGAGCTTCTTCATGTAGGCAAAACCACGCTCCATTACTTTCGCTATATTGAGTATTTCAGTATTTTCTTCATTTTATTTTCGGCGATAAAAACAAAAAAACACTTGGAAGTTTTACTCAAAGTTTTGTTCGGAACTATTCTCGTAATAATTATTTATGGCTTCGGCCAAAAGTACTTTTATTGGCCAGTCTACTCGACGATGAATCGTGAGTTCAGCAAGGGCTTGAGGCTTTATCTAACAGAACACGCTCGTGTGCAGTCAACTTTTGGTGGCCACTATGATCTCGGAGGATACCTTGTCTTGATGTTGCCCCTAGTCTTGGCGGCAAGTTACGCTTTTGTGAAAAAAAGTTCTAGATTTTTTCTAAGAATTTTATTTTTCTTCGGCACATGGCAGCTTATCGTTGGAGCATCAAGATCATCATTTGCCTCCTTTTTTGTTGCCATTGGCATAGTTTTGTTGTTCTTTACCTTTGATCAAAAAACAATTTGGAAAAAAGTCAAATGGTTATCGCTACAGCTTTTATCGCTAGGTTTTGTGATTGGAATTTTACTTTCAATTTTTGGAGAAGACATCAACGAAAGATTTCTCCAGACACTAGAAGGCTTCCCAGAATTAAATTCTACTTATCACCGACTTAACGGCCAGAGAAAAGATTTTATGTACACCTACTTGCCTCAGGTGACGGGAATTACTACCTTGAGAGATAGGCTGAAACCAGATAATGGTATCTCTACTGATGAGGCAACTTTAGCCTTAGATAAAGATAATGTTCTAGTGCCTTCTGACCAAAGACCAACTACTGAGAGGCCTGGGGATGTCTATGTAAATGTGCCCGACCTGCAAAAGGTTGCCTCAACCTCAGCCGATGGCACGGTCACTTACACAACGATTGAGGTCGAGAGAACATACTCTGATAATGCTCTAATCTATGGACTTTCATACGCCATTCGCCTTGATTCGCTTTGGCCGAGGGCTATCTCGGGTTTTACAACTAATCCAGTTTTTGGGTCGGGGTATGCGACCCTGACGAAAGAGGCAGTCGGTCAGTTTACTGAGGCAGAGAGTACTGATAACAATTACCTAAGAGCTTTGGGAGAAACGGGTTTAGCAGGATTTCTAACTTTTTTTGGAGCCGTCTTCTTAGCAATTTGGCTGTCGTTTAAAACTCTCACAAAAAAGATTTCATTGAACGGCTATGAGAAAACCATAATTGTTGGCTTTATCTCGGGCTCAATTGGCCTTTTGGTAAATGCAATGGCCATAGATATTTTTGCTGCTTCCAAGGTTGCCTTCTCATTCTGGGCTCTCGCAGGTATGGCCTTGAGTATTTATGTCAAAAAAAATAAGACGAAAAGAAAATTTAAAAAATGATCAGAAAGTATCGTATTATTTTATCTTTGTTGTTTTTGGCTTTCATTGTTCGCCTCTATAACATCTCGACCCCGCTTCTTGATTGGCACAGTTTTCGTCAGGTAGACACGGCGTCAGTTACCCAGGAGTTCGTGGTCAATGGCGTTGATATTTTGCTTCCCAGATACCACGATCTTTCAAATATTCAGTCCGGCAAGGAGAATCCAGAGGGATGGAGGATGGTGGAGCTGCCTTTGCCCCAGGCATTAGTAGCAGTTATTGTCAGAGCCGTTCCGGCTTTTTCATTAGTTGTTGTCAGCAGATTACTAACAGTATTCTTTTCGCTAATTACCTTAATTTCAATTTATTACCTAGTCAGAGATATATCTGGAGAAATTCCAGCTCGTTTGTCAGCATTGGTCTTCGCCATCTTGCCATACAGTGTTTTTTATTCTCGAGTAATAATGCCGGATCCCATCATGGTTGGGCTGAGCAGCGCAGCAATTCTTTGTTTTTGGTTGTGGACGAAAAAATATCATTCTAGATATTTATTATTGACTGGATTGCTAATGGCCTTGAGTCTTCTCATCAAACCCTTTAGTCTTTTTCTGGCGCCAGTTTTTCTTGCCATTGCCATTACTGAGTTTGCCAAAATTGGCTGGAAAAAAATTATTCAGGCGGTTGTTATCGGTGGAATTTCACTATTGCCATTACTTTGGTGGCGCAACTGGATTCTTCAGTTCCCAGCTGGTATTCCCGCCTCCGATTGGCTCTACAATGGGCCGATTAACGAAGTGCCCCCTAGACTTAGGCCCGTTTGGTTTCGCTGGCTTTGGTACGAAAGACTGACGAAATTAATGCTTGGGTACGTAGGTGTGACCTTTCTGTTTAGCAATTTCATTTCCTTTTTCTCAAAAATCACTAAGCGCACGCGAAATGAACTGCTTATCTATGGTTCATGGTGGCTTGCCGTTATATTATTTTTCATCGTTATCGCCCGCGGCAACGTCCAGCACGATTACTATCAAATATTCATGTTGCCAATTCTCAGTATCTCGGTTGGTCGGGGAATGTATTTGCTACTTAATTTGCTTAAAAAATATAATAAAAGGATTGCATATTTATCAGTTGCATCATTATTTCTCGTAATGATATTTCTTGCCTGGCAGCAAGTAAAGGGCTACTACGTTATAAATCACTGGGAGTACGTTGAGGCAGGAGCTCGTGTTCAAGCTCTAACTAATCCTGAGGATTTGGTGATTGCTCCAGCCTTTGGTGATACCATGTTTCTCTTCCAAACCAGGCGTCGCGGTTGGCCAATAGGTTTTGAAATAGATAAAAAAATTGCAGCTGGTGCCCAATACTACATCACCACCAGTTATGATGATGAGGCCAGAGAACTGGAAAAAGAGTATCTTACTCTTGAAAAAACCGACAAGTATTTGTTCTTAGATCTACAAAAACACTTATGAATATTTTGATGCTGACACCATATTTGCCGTACCCGCTTCTTTCTGGCGGCCAGATTCGGACTTATAACCTTCTAAAACAATTGGCCGATAAACATAATGTGACTCTTTTTGCCCTTATAAAAGATGACAGCGAAGAGCAGTATATTCCGGAGCTTGAGAAGTTCTGTCATAAGGTAAGAGTTTTTCGTCGCTCAAAGCAACCATTCACTTTAAGAAATATTTTCAAAACAGCTTTCTCTTCTTATCCGTTTCTTGTTATGAGAAATTATGTTTCTGAAGTTACACAGGCAATTCGTGATGAGATGGGAAAAAATACCTTTGATCTTTTGCACGCTGAGACTTTTTATATGATGCCTCATTTGCCAAAAACAAAAACTCCGACGATTCTGGTGGAACAAACGATTGAGTATCTTGGATATGAGAGCTATGCCAAGCAAGCCTCGGCATTTCTTCGTCCGCTCTTAAATATTGATATCGCCAAAATTAAACGCTGGGAAAAGTATTATTGGCGCCAGGCTGATCAGCTTATCGTCATGAGCGATCGGGACAAAGAATTTATCGTTCAAACTACAGAGCTTGAGAAAGAAATAGCTGTGGTCGCTAATGGAGTGGAATCCGATTGGTTTGATGAAAAACCCAAAAAATCTCATGCAAAACCAACCGTCCTTTTTGTCGGAACTTTTAAGTGGTTGCCGAATCGCGAAGCTGTGCGCTTTTTAGTCCATCACATTTGGCCAAAAATACTTCTGGAATTGCCAGAGGCAGAGCTTCACATTGTCGGCAATGCGCCTACCAAAGAAATTGAATCATTTGCAGACCAGTACAAAAATGTTTTTGTAAAAGGTCGAGTCGAAGATATCCGAGATGCTTTTGCAGTATCTGATATTTTGGTTGCGCCAGTTTTTAGTGGCAAGGGGACTCGCTATAAGGTGCTAGAGGCCATGGCTTCTGGAACCCCTCTGGTGGCCACACCAACGGCGGTTGAGGGATTAGAACTGACGCCAGATGAGCACGTGCTTCTTGGAAGTTCAGCTGATGAGTTAGCAGCGCAAGCGGTAAGACTTCTAAGATCTAAGTCTTTACAACAGAATTTATCAGAATTTGGCAAGTATTACGTCAAGAAGCACTTTGATTGGCGAACGATCTCAGCCCAACTTGATATACTATACCGCCGCATTGGGGCACACAATGAAAAAAACTAAAATCGATCTCGAACTTATCTTCCTTACCTACAATAGTGGTTTTTGGATAAAAAAAGCCCTTTCTTCGTTACAAGAGTTTTATCTTCAGCACACAAATAAAAATATTCTTGTCACTGTTGTTGACAATAACAGCACAGACGAAACGATTGAAGTTATTAAGAGAGATTTTCCGTGGGTAAAGACAATTGTTCTTGAAGAGAATGTCGGTTTTTCTAAAGCAAATAACGTGGCTCTTTCCCAAAGTAAAGCTAAATACGCGATGCTTCTGAATTCAGATGTCGAGTTTACTTCTGACTCAAACTTAGACTTGCTTATTAGATACATGAACTCCCATCCAAGAGTTGGGATAGTGACTCCAAAGCTAAGTTTCTTTAATGGTTCTCTTGATCCAGCTTGTCACCGTGGGGAGCCAACCCTCTGGGCTTCTTTTGCCTATTTTAGTCGTTTAGAAAAAATGTTTCCTAACTCTCCCAAGTTTGGTCAGTATCACCAAACGTATAAAAACCTCAACTCAATTCACGAAATTGACGCGTGTTCGGGAGCAGCATTGTTGGCAAGAGTGAGTGCTTTTAAAACTGTCGGTTTGCTTGATGAACAATTTTTTATGTATGCCGAAGACTTAGACTGGTGTAAAAGATTTAGGGAAGACAATTGGCAAGTTGTTTATAATCCAAAAGTTGAAATGATTCATCACAAATACAAGTCGGGTATAAAACAATCATCGCAAAGTATTGCTAAGAAAACCCGTCAGCACTTTTTCAATACCATGCTACAATATTTCGACAAGCACTATGCCAAGGATTATCCAGGCTTCGTGCGAGCATTAGTAAAATACTTCTTAGAACTTAAGAAAGGCGGTGTATGAACGCACAACAGCTACAATTTAACATTCAGGATCTGAGAACCAACAGCATCCAACAATCAATCGAGTCTATCTTCGTGGTGATGAGTAGTCTCTTTGTGACGGCTCTTTTGCCATCACTTATGGTTCGTTACTTTTATCAAAATTCACAACTTTTAGAGCAACCAAAGGCTCTTGAGTATATTCCAGTTGCTGCTTTTGTAATTTCCGCAATTTCAATTGTTGCCACAGTAGTTGGTAACGCGATGAGATATAACAAAATCAGACAAGCCCAGGCAAGTTTGACAATGTTACAAAGCATTGACGCCGACGATCTTGGTACCAGCGAAGCAGAACTCAAAGAGCTCGAACGCATTGTTGACTCAGCACTAAAAACAAAAACTCCAAGTGCTAAAAAGACAGTACGACCAAGTGCTAAAAAAACCAAAAAAACTACAAAACGAGCTACCTCAAAGTAGTAAGTTGCCACGCATCGGCATTGACTGTCGTCTTAGTGGAGTTCGTAACGCGGGGATTGGTCGATACGTTTCCAACCTAGTTCATGAATTACTACCACTTTCTAAAAGTGAAGTGATGCTTGTGCTGTTCTTCTATGATGAGGTTCAGCAAGCAGAGGTACTAGGTAGAGATGTTCCAGAAAACTGCGAAGTTGTTTTGGCTCCAGTTCAGCATTATTCATTTTCAGAGCAGTTGCGCTTGCCAACAATATTTCGCAAAGCGAAAATCGATCTTTTGCACGTGCCTCACTTTAATGTGCCGCTTTTTTATCAGGGGAAATACGTAGTAACTATCCATGATCTACTCTGGCATGAGCGCAAGGGCCGGGCGGTTACCACCCTAGCACCGACAGTTTATTGGCTAAAGTATTGGTTATATCTTCTCGTTGTAAAAACTGCGATCGAGAGAGCAAAGAAAATTTTTGTTCCATCAGAGACTGTCAGAGATGCGGTTATAAATCGCTTTCCATCAGCTCAAAAAAGGGCAGTCGTAACTTACGAGGGCGTTGGCGATGAACTAAAGAAGGAAGTCCCACATCCAAGAAGAATGGAGAAGATTCTTCTTTACGTTGGTTCTCTCTATCCACACAAAAATGTGTCGAGAATTTTTTCAGCTATGATAGTCGATAAGTCTTATAGACTCGCAATTGTTACAGCTAGAACAGCTTTCGTTGATCGTGTCAAAAAAGAAATCAAGGACTTGGGAATTGAAGATAGAGTCGAATTTCATTTTGAGATTTCTGACTCTCAGTTATCAAACATTTATCAACAAGCCAGCGTTCTAATCCAACCATCTTTAGCAGAGGGTTTTGGATTGACAGGAATTGAGGCAATTGCCTTAGGAACTCCCCTAGTTGCCTCAGATATTCCGATCTTTAAAGAGGTCTATGGTGATATGGCTCATTACTTTGATCCTCATGACTCAGAGTCTCTTCTTAGGGTGATAGCTAGAGCAGAGAATAGTTCTGTTTCCGATCATGATGTTAAGATCTTATTAGAAAAATTCAGCTGGAAATCCTTGGCTAAACAAACACTAGCTGGATATATTGAAGTGCTTTCAAGTGGGGCAGCGTGATAGACCCAAAGATATGCATCGTCTACGATCGTCTGAACACCAAGCATGGAGGAGCGGAGTTTTTATTAAGAGAGCTAGCTGAGACTTTTCCAAAGGCTTCTTTCGCCACATCTGTGTATAGCCCGAAAATTGTGGATTGGATGTCGGATAGAGAAGTGATCACTTCTTTTTTGCAGCATTTTCCTTTTGCGATAAAGCATCACCAGTTTTTCTTACCATTAATGCCGTTGGCTTTTGAGTCGCTTGATCTTTCCAAATTTGACATCATCTTTTCAGTTACTAGCGCTGAGGCTCTAGGGGTGATCACAAAACCAAGTCAGCGTCACATCTGCTATCTTCTGTCTCCTCCCAGATATCTTGAGTCTGAACAATCAGAGTATCTGAACTCATATCCCTTGATTAAAATTCCAGGAGTTTTTCAAATTACGAAACTGATTTTAAAATATGTTTCACTCTGGTACAGAGTAGCTGCTAAAAGACCCGATATTGTGATTCCACTTTCTAAGATGGTCGCTAATCGAGCCAGTAACAATTATGTTGCCTTAACTAAACCTTTGTATCCGCCAGTTCCTATTCCAAGCCTAGGCGAATTGGAATCTGCGGGAAAATTGCCAATAAATAAATTTATTTTAAGTTTATCAAGACTGGTCTGGTACAAGCGGGTTGACCTCGCTATTAGTGCCGCCAAGGAAATGAATAGACAGTTGATTGTGGCGGGAGAAGGCGCCGTCTTTTATGCTCTTGTAGGCCAGGCAGGAAACCAAGGAATTGTGAGGAGGGATGGAGAATCACTAGATGAGTTTTGTATGAGAGCAATGAATGCCAAGAAAACTATCTTATTCACCAGAGCAATTTCAGAGCCAGAAAAAATAAGATTGCTCAAATACTCACAAGCGACTTGCATGCTTGGTCGAGAGGACTTTGGCTTAGTAACTCTCGAGAGCTTAGCTCATGGAACCCCATGCTTGATTTATGCTGGGAGTGGGGCTGCAGAAGTTCTTGAGAATGGAGAACATGGTTTTGTTCTTCAGACCCAGTCAATAAAAGAAGTAGTTGCTGGTTTGACTAAAATTGATAATACACAATTCTCGCCAACAAGACTTAGAGAAAAGAGCGCAAAATACCGACCTGAAATATTTCGAAAACAAGTGAAAAAATTAGTGTATGATGGGTGCTTATGACGCAAACAGATCACACTTATGCGGTTTTGTTAGCTGGCGGTGGCGGCACGCGACTTTGGCCAAAATCTCGTAACAAAACTCCTAAGCAATTCCTAAAACTTTTCGGCGATGAGACGATGCTTCAGTACACAGTTCATAGAGTTCGCAAGCTTGTTCCTTGGGAGCGCTTGATAATTGTTACAAACGAAAAGTACCGCTCTGAGGTGGAAAAACAACTTCCTGAAGTTCCAAAATCAAACATCATTGCTGAGCCAGAGAAAAAAGATACTGCTTTAGCAATGCTTGTTGGATCGCTCTATGCTCAGTCTCTTGATCCAGATGCTGTGGTTATTAATAGCGCCTCTGACCACGTGGTTGCAGACATAAATGAATTTGTTCGTGTCATGCAGGCTGCTGTACGAGTCGCTTCCAAGAAAGAGAATCTAGTCACCGTCGGAATAACTCCTAGTCGACCAGCAACTGGTTTCGGTTATATAAAGATTGGCGAAGATCTTGCAAAACTTGACAGAGGCTTGTCGTTGTTCACAGTTGCAAGTTTTACCGAAAAACCAAACGAGGCCACAGCCAGAGGCTTTATTTCTACTGGCAAATATTTTTGGAACGCCAATATGTATGTTTGGTCTGCTGAGGCTCTAGTTTCTGCTTTTAAGACTTACTTACCAAGTCTTTACGAAAGCACTAAAGTCCTTTCAGGTTTAACAGGTTCAGACTTCGCCAAAGCACTTCCAAAAATTTATGCCGCTGCTGAAACAATCTCAATTGATTACGCAATCTCTGAAAAAGCTACCAACTTAGTTCTCATTCCTGGTGACTTTGGCTGGAATGACGTTGGAGACTGGAAAATTGTTTATGACCTGGAGAAAAAAGATATTTCTGGGAATGTCATCGTCAGCGACGATGCCGAGGCACAAGTTGTGGCTCTAGCTTCATATGATAATTTCGTCCATGCGAATGGTAGATTAGTTGCCTTAGTAGGTGTGAATGACATGATCGTTGTTGATACAGACGAAATTGTTCTGGTGATTCCTAAATCAAAAAGCCAGGATGTTAAAAAAATAGTCGAATATTTAAAAGCCAAGGGTACTACGGAATACCTCTAATCTTGCCCATGCGTTACGAACACCTCATCAGAATTCTTGATCTCACTGTTGCTATCACGCTAGTGCTCATTTTCCTGCCTTTCTGGATTATTGTTCCTATTCTGATTTATTTTGAGTCCGGTCCACCAATTATTTTTACTCACAAAAGAGTCGGCATCGGTGGCAAAGAATTTAAGCTGCTGAAATTTCGTTCCATGGTGCCAGATGCAGATGATATTTTGCACAAGCAAGACCAGGAATTACTTAAATTATTTAAAGATAACGACTGGAAGATTCCAAATGATCCTCGCATTACCAGGTTAGGTAAGATTATTCGTTCTCTGACCATCGATGAGTTTCCTCAGCTAATCAACGTTCTCAGAGGCGAGATGAGCATGGTCGGTCCTCGCGCATACTTGAGGCGTGAGCTTGACGAGCAAAGCAAGCGCTATCCCGAAACTAAAAAATACATTGAGAGAATTCTCTCAATTAAACCAGGTATTACTGGGCCATGGCAAACAAGTGGTCGAAACGAAATCCCCTTCGTTAAGCGGGCAAAAATGGACGCAGAATATGCTGAAAATAGATCAATCAGATCTTATATTTCTATTATTGCCAAGACACCAATCGCGATGATTTCAAAGTGGTGATCATTCATTAATACTTTGCTATACTGATAGACATGGAAAATTCGGAATCTGCCAAACAACAACCTGAAACCCCAGTAGTGACTGAAGAAGAGTCGCTAGTCGCATCAGACCCAGCCAAAGAACCAACCAAAAAAAAGTGGTTTTTTCGCCTTAAAATCTGGCAGAGAGTTTTATTAATCACTGGTGCAGCGATGGTGATTCTAATCGCAGTTCTTGGTGTGCTCGCATTTCGCTCCTATCAAGTTTCTGAGCAACTGAAAGTACAAGCTAGCGAAGCCGAAGTCATTGGTAGAAATATTTACGCTAGTTTCAAAGCTCAGGATCTACCACCAGTCCAGACTAACATAAAGCTGCTTGAGGAAAAACTCACCCAAATTGACGGTACATTCTCTCAACTTTCTTTCTTTCGCTACATACCAATCGCTAGGCAGTACTACTTCGACGGCGAACATGGTTTAGCAGCGGCTAGAGCTGGTCTCCAGGTCGCTCAAAAGTCGGTTGACGCTTTAGTTCCCTATGCAGACGTTCTTGGGTTTGCTGGAGAAGGCTCCTTCGAGGGTGGTACCGCTGAGGATAGATTAAAAATTCTTTTAGAAACCTTGGATAAAATTGCTCCAATTCTTGATGATATTTCGGCTGATTTGGAGGTTGCTCAGGCAGAGATTAAGCAAATTGATCCCGCTCGTTATCCAGAGAGTTTCCAGGGAAAACCAGTTAGATCATATATTGAACAGATGCACGCTGTTAGTGATGGAGCAGTTACAGCTCTTACGGAGTATCGCCCAGTCTTAGAAGAGTTGCCCGCTATTGCCGGCGGCAGAGGTGAAAGACGAAAGTACTTAGTTCTTTTTCAAAATGATGCCGAGCTCAGACCTACGGGTGGTTTCTTAACTGCTTTTGCCGTCATTAATGTGGAAAATGGCAAGGTAGAGGCTGAAAAGTCTGATGATATTTATGAGCTCGACAAGAAAATTCGCACAGGCCTACCAATTCCAGAGGAGATGTCCAAGTATCTCACCACCGAAAAGACCTGGAATCTTCGAGATATGAACACATCACCAGATTTTAAAGTTTCAATGGATCAATTCTTTCAGTTCTACGAAAAAGTCCCAGGAGAGCCAGACAATATTGACGGCATCATCGCGGTTGATACGAAGGTTTTGACTGACTTGTTACGAGTTTTGGGTCCAGTAGAAGTTCCCGGCTATGGCACATTCTCGAGTGAAATAGATCCTCGCTGTGACTGCCCAGAGATTATTTATGTTCTCTCTGAAATCATTACTAGACCTACTCCGTACTTGCGCGAAGACCGCAAGGGAGTTCTAGGTCCACTGATGAGAGCAGTTCTAACTAAGTCTTACACAGCTCCAAAGTCCCAATGGCCACCACTTTTCTCTTCTGCTTTTGAAAATATCACTGGTCGTCATATTCAGTTTTACTTCTTTGATGAGAAATCTCAGCAAGTAGCCGAAACGATTAATGCAGCTGGAAGAATCACTCCTCCAGAGAACAACGATTTTTTAGGGATTGTTAATGCCAATCTTGGTGGAGCCAAATCTAACTTGTTTATTAGCTACGAGGTAGAGCAAGTTGTCTCAGCCCCAAAGGATGGTTTCATCGAGAAAACGGTTGAGATAAACTATAAAAACTCTAGAAAAGGGGATAACTGCAATCTTGAAGCAGGACTTCTTTGCCTGAATTCTACTTTGCGCGACTGGACTCGAATCTACATTCCTGCGGGAAGCGAACTTATCTCTAGTCAAGGGTTTGTAAGTGATGCAGAAGTGAAAGAAGATCTCGGTTTCTCAGTTATTCAAGGTTATTTCACTCTGGAGCCCTTAGGAAGTGCTAAGTTGGTTGTTACTTATAAAGTTCCATATACTGATCAGGATCAATACAGACTTGAGATTTGGAAACAGGGCGGGACTGATGAAATTCCGATGCTTCTAGATGTGACCGGTGGTCAAGAGCAGCTTACCATTACCAAAGATGTCACTTACAGCACTGAGTTTTAATTTAGCGATTTCGCTTGTATGAATAAACGTACATATACCATTACGGGGATTGTTCTCAAGAGGTCTAACATTGGTGAGTCAGATCGAATAGTGACTATTCTAAGCAAAGAAGAGGGCAGGCAGGCCTATGTAGCCAAAGGGATTAGAAGAACGAATTCGAGTAGTGGCAGTTACTTCGAGCCAGGAAACAGAATCACGGCACATTGTGTGCGCACAAAAAGTTTGTCAATTCTGACTCAGTCAAAGCTAGTTACTAGCGGCCATGAAAATAAGTCTCGAAGCTTGGCTGATATTCGAAGAATTTCACAGCTTTTAGAAATATTTGACGGTGTCTTTGTAGCTGAAGAACTTGAGACGCCCGTCTTTAATCAGATAGAGCTTCTTCATCGCCAAGCTGTAATGGGAACGACTCCGATCGACGAACTTCGTCTTAATCTTCGCTATCTTATCCAACTAATGGGCTTTGACGTCTCTCAAGATCCAAAAAAATCTCTTGCTGAAGAGCTTTCGGCAATTCTAGAAAAACCATTAAGGAGCTTTGACTTTTTAGTTGTGAAATGATCGCTCTCTTGATACCATACCTGAATGAGTACACAACCAACTCTTGAAGTTCTAAATAGTCTGTGCAAAAGAAGGGGGTTCGTTTTTCAGACCTCAAATATTTATGGAGGCCTGGCGAATTCATATGACTACGGTCCGTTGGGCGTCGAACTGCTTCGAAATATCAAAGCAAGCTGGTGGCAGACTTTCATTGCTAAAAGACCCGACATGGTTGGGCTTGACTCTCAGATACTGCTGCATCCAGAAACTTGGGTCGCCTCGGGTCATACAACTTCTTTCAATGATCCACTTGTTGAAGACGCCGTCACTGGCAAGCGTTTCAGAGCAGATCACCTGATCGAATCTTGGCAGCAAAAGCACGATCGCCCAGATCACAAACTCGCTGAAGACATGACTGTTGAAGAAATGGGAGAGTACATAGCCACTAATAAGGTTCTTAGTCCTGATGGAAATCCTGTAGCTCCCCCAAGAGTGTTTAATCTTTTGTTTGAGACAGCGATAGGTGCAGTGACCGGTGAAAAATCAAAAGTTTATTTACGCGGGGAAACAGCTCAAGGAATTTTTACAAATTTCAAAAATATTTTAGATTCTTCTAGAGTTCGTTTGCCCTTCGGTGTTGGCCAGATTGGAAAGAGTTTCCGTAATGAAGTCACTACTGGGCAGTTTGTTTTTAGAACTCTTGAGTTTGAACAAGCAGAAATTGAATACTTTTTTGATCCCGAGAAAACAGATTGGAAAGAACTTCTCTCGCAGTGGCAGGAAGATCTTTGGAGTTTCGTGACTAACCAATTGGGAGTTTCAGAAGAGAATCTGCGTTGGAGACAACACAGCGATAGCGAGCGAAGTTTTTATAGCAAAGATACTTACGATTTAGACTATCACTTCTCATTTGGTTGGAAAGAACTTTGGGGCTTAGCTTATAGAACTGATTATGATTTGAAGCAACACACAAAACATTCTGGTCAAGAGCATACTGTCACGGACATAGAGTCTGACAGAACTTTTACGCCCCATGTTATTGAGCCAGCAGTTGGAGTTAATCGCATGTTCTTAATGGTTCTCACAGACCATCTTTGGGAAGATACTGATCGAAATCGCACAGTTTTGAAGCTGCCATTTTCATTAGCGCCTTACAAAGTAGCCGTCTTTCCCTTAGTTAGAAATAAGCCAGAGCTAGTTGAAAAAGCGCGAAAGCTTTACGGTGAACTTTGCGAAAAATTCCCCACCACTTGGGATGATCGCTCTAATATTGGTAAAAGATATCTGTATCAAGACGAAATCGGTACCCCTTTTTGTGTTACCGTTGACTACGATTCTTTAGAGGACGATACGGTCACAATCAGGAACAGAGATACGGCAGAACAAGTAAGGATCCCCCAGGCGAAGATTGCTGAGTATATTGCAGAAGCTGCTAGCGGCATGATAAGGTAGTTCTCTATGAAAAGAAACGTGATTATTGCTGGAATTGTAATGGTTTTAGTTGGGGCCTTGATTGGTTTCTTTGTAATTAGAAAAAATAGTGTCAAAGAACCAGTGGCCGAACAGTCTTCTAAAAAAAGAATTGTAGAACCTACTAATGTTATTCCTCAAGAAGAGCGACCATATCTAGCAATCATTCCCGAGGCCGACGGTCGAAGAATTACTATCGAGGTGAACTCGATCAGGAAACCAGCTTCTGAGGCTGAATACACAGTTGAGTACCAAACAGGAACTCTAGTTCAGGGCTTTCAGGGTTTATTAAAGTTGGATTCAATTCCCGCAGCAGAAACAAATTTAATGGGCAGCTGTAGCGCTGGAGGGGCCTGTACTTATCATACTGATATCAAGGGTGGGGAGCTTACAACTAGATTTATTGGTGATGAAAACTATAGTCTTAAGACTGAGTGGAAGTATTTTGAGAACAAAGCAAAGGAAACTGAGTTTTCATCAGGAGACGGTAAATTCCAGATCGCTTCCAAGGATCTCTCTAAGGTCAGATATATAATTATAGGTCAATCTTCTGGCGTCCCAGAAGGCTATGATGGATCCATCGCTTCGGAGCCATACTTTCTCGAAACAAGCACTGACTTAAAGGGTCAAGCTGAGATCTCAATTCGTGCTTCACAAGAGGGTACGCTGACGATTCTCGGCTGGACAGGTAGCGCTTGGGAATCCTTCGATACCACTCAAGAAGGCAAGATGGCATCAGCCACAGTTGACTTGCTGCCACTCTACGTTGTTGTGGTTAACTAAAATTTCTTTCTTTTAGCTCAATTTTCACCCTAGTTCTTCTAGCGCTTCGCCTTTTCTGTGTATTTACAGTGAGTGATTACTTTGTCATACTTTCATTCGAAAGGTGAAGATAGGTAAATAATCTTATATAAATGTTTATAGGCAAATATTACCACACGCTCGAATCGCAAGGTCGGGTTTCTTTGCCTAAAAAAATGAGAGATCAGTCTGACACCTGGGTAGTTACCAGAGGATTAGACGGAGGTCTTTTCTTATATCCACTCAATGCCTTCGAATCAGAGATATCCAAGCTCCAAGAGTCCTCAGTAACCAAGAAAAACAACCGAGATTTAGTAAGAATTTTCAGCAACGAAGCAGTTGAGGTTTCGCCTGATAAGCAAGGAAGAGTTGCCTTGCCAGACTATCTCATTGAGTTTGCAGGTCTAGGTAAAGATATTGTAGTTGTCGGAAGTATTTCGAAAGTTGAGTTGTGGGATATGAAGCGATACCACGCCTATGCGGCCGAGCTTGAGAATCAGGCGGAAGAGATAGCGGAAAAATATGATGCAGAATAAAACTAAAGAGCATGTCTCAGTTTTTCTCAACGAATTAGTGAGTCTATTACCAGTCATCAAGGATAGTTGGTATATAGATGCTACGCTTGGATCAGGTGGACATACGCAGGAAATATTGTCTCAGGGAGGCAAGGTAGTTGCTTTCGATTGGGATGACGCGGCGATCAATAGAGCAAAAACACAGTTTTCATCAGAACTAAACGGAAAGCGATTATTCTTGGTTCACGAACCATTTTCAAAACTAAAAGAGGCGGTAAAGTTTTTGCAAAACCAGGGCATCCCAAGCTTATTCAGCGGAGTGATCTTTGATTTTGGAACAAGCACGGAACAACTCATGTCAGAGGAGCGCGGTTTTAGTTTTCGCGGCAGCGGAGTACTAGATATGCGCATGGACGTGAGATTAGCAGTAATGGCCAAAGATATTATTGCCGCAGTGCCAGCAAAGCAACTTGCTCAGTTATTTCGCGATTTTGGCGGAGAGCTTGAGGCCGATCGAATCGCCAAAGCAATTAAGTCTTCTCCAGAACCCATAGAAACAACCAAGCAGTTGGCGGATTTAGTTATTTCTGTAAAACACAAGAAGGCCGGCTCTCTTCACCCAGCAACAAAGGTTTTTCAGGCTTTAAGAATCGCCGTTAACAGTGAGTTAACTGAGATTCAATTGGCCTTACCTCAGGCATTGTCTCTATTATTGCCAGGAAGCAAGCTGCTTTGTGCCTCCTTTCACGAGGGAGAGGATCGTTTAGCAAAACATTACTTCCAAATTTGGGAAGAGCAGGGAAAAGGCACTAGATTATCAAAGAAGCCGATGATGCCATCTGACGATGAAATTATTTCAAATCCACGATCGAGAAGTGCAAAGCTGAGAGGGTTTATAAAAAAATGAAAAAACGAACCGCTTTTATTTTTTACTTAAGTTTGTTCCTTGCTGTTTTTAGTCAAGCGACCTCAGTAGTTATCGCTGAGAGCTATTGGGTGCGCCAAAACGCAAAGATGAATCAAGTGCATGCTGAGAAGGATAGTCTTTTAGCTCATCGCAAACGCCTAGAAAGTGAATTGGCAACAATTGTATCTTTGAACCAATTGCAAAACTCCCCACTAACAGCCAACTACATAGCGATCTCAGATCCAATCATTGTGTCTTCAGACACCTTAGTTGCAGGTCTATCAATTCAGAATAAGCGTTAGTACACTAAATCATGAGAGAAAGAAAAAATTCCAAGACTGATTGGCGAGGCAGATTAGTAATTTTAGGAATTTTTTCAGCTCTTCTTGTGGTCAGCGCCCGATTATTTTATTGGCAAATTATCGCCTCTCCCAGTCTAAAGTCATTAGCCACAAGACAGTATGAGCAGGTCTTAAGCAAGGTTGGAAGCAGAGGCAACCTGTATTTTTCAGATGGCAGTCTTCTGGTTGGTAACGAGAGAGTGTATAGGTTATTTGCTGAACCAAAGCTATTGCCAGACGACAGATCGGAGCTGGCAAAAAAACTCTCAACGCTAGTTCTTTCTGAGGACCAAGATTTCCAAAAAGCATCTCCTTCAGCACAAGAAGAGAGATTCTCTGTTGTTGCTGAAACCTTTGAAAAGAAACTTAGCGGTGATGAAAAACAGTGGGTTGGGCTTAAGGAAAAAATTACCGAACAAACTCGTCAGGCCATTGAGCAGTTGAAAATCCCCGGAATTGGTTTTGATAGTTATGAGCAGAGACTCTATCCAGAGGCATCTGCGGCAGCTCACATCACCGGGTTTGTTGGCAAAACGGATGACGGCGAGCCAATTGGTTATTTTGGTATTGAGGGTGCTTTAGAGCAGGAACTAATGCCCAGAATTGCCCGTGACCTAATCGGTCGTGATGCCCTAGGTTCAAAGATTTTTACTCAAGCAACACAGCAGCAAGTCCTTGACGGTAGAGACATAACCACAACCCTCAGAAGAGATATGCAATTGATGGTTGAGCGCGAACTTCTTAAAGGTGTTGAAAAGTATGGAGCAAAAGCAGGCGAAGCCATCGTGGTCGATCCAAAAACTGGAAAAATTAGAGCCTTAGCGGCCGTGCCAAGTTTTTATCAACCCGATTTTATTGACTATGATTCTGAATCATATCGCAATCCTTCTCTTGGCTCTCTCTACGAACCGGGTTCAACTTTTAAAATTCTTACCGTCGCCGCAGGATTAGATTCTGGGGTAATCGAACCCGATACTCAATGCGACATCTGTGATGGTCCGCGTCACTTTGGGGCTTACACAATTAGAACCTGGAATGATGTCTATCATCCGAACACAACCATGAGAGAAGGGTTGGCTGCCTCAGACAACACCGCCATGATGTTTATCACAGACAGACTTGGGGCCGAAAACTTTGAGAATTATCTACATAGTTTTGGGATTGGAGAAGCCCTGGATATTGATTTGCAAGGAGACACAGCTACGGTGTTTCCTAAAGACTGGCGACCAGTGGAGCTCGCAACAAGATCGTTCGGTCAAGGAATTAGTATTTCTAGCTTGCAACTTGTCAGAGCTGTATCAGCTATAGCAAACAACGGAGAAATGCCATCGCTGAGCATAGTTGAATCAGCATATGACCCCGCAACGAACACCACTCATGTAAAACCACCCGGAGAAAGTAGAAGAGTGATTTCTCCCGAAACAGCAAGAACTTTAACTGAAATGCTGGTTTATGCTGCTCAGCACGGAGAGGCCCAGTGGGTTTTTAAAGATACATATCCAATTGCGGGCAAGACTGGAACTTCACAAGTTGCCTCGAGTGGAGGATATGAGGAGGACGCAACCATAGCTAGTTTTATTGGTTTTGCACCGCCAGATAATCCTGACTTTTTACTTTTAATAAAGCTCACCGAGCCCACAAGTTCACCTTGGGCGGCGGAGACTGCAGCCCCACTTTGGCATACTATTGCTGAGCAAATAGCTGTAAGCTGGTAAAATACATTTATGTTCCAGATAGTACTCTACAGATTAAAGCGAATCTTCCATTTTTTTAAGACTGGTCTCTTCCAAGCTCTTCCAGCACAAATTAAGTATCGTTTCCCGGAGAAGAAGATTAAAATTATTGCAGTCACTGGCACGGACGGAAAAACAACATCGGCGATGCTGTTGCATCATGTCCTAAACCACAGCGGCTTGAAGGTCGGATTGATTAGCACCGTGGGCACTTATGTAGGATCAAAACTCCAGCCAATTGGTTTTCACATCACCGCTCCGCAGCCCAGAGATCTTTATAAATATTTAGCGACTATGGTCGATTCTGGTTGTGAGTATGTAGTTTTAGAGACTACTTCTCATGGACTCTATCAGTTTAGAAATTGGGGAATTAAACCAATTATTGCTGGGTTAACTAACGTCTCAAACGAGCACCTTGACTATCATCGCAATAAAGATCTTTACTTAGAGGCAAAAATGCTGTTGTTTAAGAAGGCTGGAGTGAGTGTCCTTAACGCTGACGACGAATCTTTCCAGACAATAAAAAAAACAATTGCCTATAGTAGCATTCGTTCGTACTCGAAAGAAGATATATTGCCGAAAGCCGTAATCTCGGCAATTACCAAGAAACTACCAGAATCGTACAATCAGCAAAATGCTAGGTTGGTATACAGAATTTGTACTGAGCTTGGATTATCAGCGACAAATTTTGTGAGAGCCTTGCCGTCATTTCCTGGAGTGCCCGGAAGAGTTCAGTGGCTAAAGACGAATAAGCCGTTCTCAGTAGTAATAGATTTCGCTCACACTCCACAAGGATTAACTGCTGTTTTGACTTCACTAAAAAAAATTCAGAAAAAAAATAAACAAGGCAGGCTGATTGTAATATTTGGATGCGCTGGCCTAAGAGATAGACAAAAGAGACCTCTTATGGGCAAAATTGCTACTGAACTGGCAGACTTAGCCATCTTCACTGCTGAAGACCCAAGAACCGAAGACATCTGGTCGATAATCAGACAAATGAAAGAGAACTTGGCATCTGGACACGATAGAGTTATTTCGATTGCTGATAGAGGAGAAGCAATCAGATTTGCCCTGAAAAAGCTGGCTCAGCCAAATGACATTATCGCCATTTTAGGCAAAGGCCACGAGCAGAGCATGTGCTATGGAACCGAAGAAATCCCATGGAATGATGTTGAGTTCTCTACTAAGGTTCTAAATGAAAAGTAATGGATTTAAAAAGTCAGTTGTAGTCATGGGTGGTGGTACGGGTATTTATCCAGTTGTTTCAGCATTAAAAAATCTGCCAGTTAAAGTAACGACCATCATTGCGGTTTCAGACTCAGGTGGTTCGACGGGAAGAATTAGGGATGAATTTGGCTTCCCTCCCGTTGGGGATCTGCGCCAATCTTTAGCTGCCCTCGCCGATACCAAAAGTCAGGAGTGGATTCAGAAACTGCTTTTATATCGATTTGAGAAAGGTAACGGTCTTTCTGGTCATAATCTTGGCAATTTGATTCTCACTGCTCTTCAAGATATGACGGGCTCAACGACAGAAGCGCTTAATATTGCCAGAAATGTCTTCAGAATTTCTGGTTCTGTGATTCCTGTAACGGAATCATCGGTCCAGCTAGAGATTCATTACACAGATGGTTCGATAGCGATTGGAGAGCATATCTTAGATGAACAAACTGAAAATCCAAAAACCATTGCTTCTGTTCGCCTAACTCCAGATTGTGTTCTTAATCCGGCAGCAGCTAAGGCTCTCGTGGAAGCCGATCACATTATTATTGGACCAGGAGATTTTTATGCAAGTCTACTTGCTGTTTTGACAGCCAGTGGCCTCAAGGATGCGTTTAAGAAAACAAAAGCAGAAATCACCTACATTTTAAACTTAATGACTAGGCACACACAAACAAAGGACATGTCTGCCTTAGACCACATCATCAAAATTGAAGAGGCAATAGGGAGAAAACTATCACACGTCCTGCAGAACAGTGAGCCCGTAACATCAGCCATGTTATCTCAGTATGCCGAGCAACATGAGTATGTTGTTGTCGATGATACTAAGAGTGATGATAAAAGAATAATCAAAGCTTCACTTTTAGAAAAAAGGAAGATAGACCAGAGCGAGGCAGACGCGGTTCACAGGTCGCTCCTTCGTCATGATGGTGAGAAACTTTTGCCTGTATTAGAAAAACTTTTGGATCTCTGATGTCAGAACTAAATTATCAACATTTTCATTTGGTAGGAATCAAAGGTGTGGCCATGACGGCTTTGGCGCAAATTCTATTTGACATGAATAAGAAAATCACGGGCTGCGATGTTCCGGAAGATTTTGTGACAGCGGGTCAGCTTAAGAGAATTGGGGTGCAAATTCAGACATCTCTTGTTGAAGATTTGCCCATAGATACCGAGTGCGTGATCTACACAGCAGCTCACCAATCCCAAAATAATCCACAAGTTCAGAAAGCGATTGAGAAGGGTTTACCGATCTATTCCCACGCTGAGGCACTCGGGCTACTCTTTAATGAAAAGTATGGCGTCGCCGTCTGCGGAGTTGGGGGAAAGTCAACAATTTCAGCCATGATTTCTTGGGTGCTTGAAATTACTGGTCGAGAACCAGCGTTTGCAGTTGGAGTTGGGAGCATTATTGGTTTAGAAAAAACTGGCTCCTGGTCAGAGCAGTCGAAATATTTTGTCGCCGAGGCAGATGAATATGTGACCGATCCTACTGAAAAAGAAGCTGAGAAAAGGCGGCCAAGATTTTCATACCTCAAACCAAAAATGATTGTTTGTAGCAATGTCTTGCATGATCACCCAGATGTGTATGAAGACTTGGCCGCAACCAAGAGGACCTTTACGAGTTTCTTTAATTCATTACCAGTCGATGGAAATTTAATTCTCTGCAGCGCTACTGGCACTGATTACGAGATAAGAAGTGATATTAAAATAGCTACTTACGGCACAAATGATCAGGACGATTTTCGTTTAGAAAAAGAAACAAAAGTTGTAGACAGAATGATTATCGGCAGACTTTGGCATCAAAATGAGTCATTTGAGATTAAGTTAAGAGTTCCAGGATTTTTTAATCTGCTTAATGCGACCGCTGCTTTTGCAGCTTGTCTTAAGCTTGATATCCCAGCAGAAGAAATTCTAGAGGCACTGGCCTCTTTTAGGTCAACAAAAAGACGCTTCGAGTATCTTGGTGAAAAAGATGGCGTTCGTTTTTATGACGACTATGCTCACCATCCTTCGGAGCTTAAGGCGGTCATCTCAGCCTTTGATCAATGGGAACCAGCCGCTCGCAGAATTGTCGTCTTTCAACCTCACACTTACTCAAGAACTAAAGCTCTCTTTGCCGAATTTGTCGAAGCCCTTTCTGGAGCGAAAGAATTGATTATTTTAGATATTTATGCCTCTGCAAGAGAGGGCAAAGATAGTAGTATTTCTTCAGAAATTTTGGCAGAAGCTGTAAGACAGAAGTACCCCGAAACTAAAATCACTCTTGTTTCAGATTTTAAAGCTTTGGCAGAGTATCTTAGAAAAAGTTTACTTCCAGGAGATGCCTGTATCACCCTAGGGGCTGGGGATATTTATCAAGCTCATGAATTGTTAGAAGCTATGACCTTTTCACAAGAACTCAGATCAAAATTTCCAGAAATCGATTTTCTAGAGGAGGAGCCTCTAGCTTCACATACGACGGTGGGCATTGGCGGTCCTGCTGAGGTTTTTTGCAGAGCTAAAACGACAGAGCAGCTAGAAAAACTTGTAAAATATTCTAGAGAAAATAAGATCTCAATGACAGTCCTCGGCTGGGGGTCGAACACACTCATTGCCGACAGAGGATTAAGGGGATTAGTTATTAAAAATGAGGCGAATGAAATCGAGGTTTTGGAGTCACAATCGCGAGGAAAAATAGAATTAAAATCAGTTTTATCACGTTGGCAACATGTTGAGAGTGAAGCTGTGATGCCTAAGTTCGACGAGCTTGTTTATGATGAGTCTGACTGCGAGCAGATAAAGGTAAAAATCGCTTCTGGAGTGCCCTTGGCAATTCTGATTCAAAAACTATTACGGCAAGGGATCACTGGTTTGCAGTGGTTTGCTAGAATTCCAGCCACGGTGGGAGGCGGAATCGTGAATAATATTCACGGAGGTACTCATTTTTTCTCTGATTATGTTGAGTCCGTCAGAGTTGTTGATAAGTCGGGTAAAGTTTCTGAAATTCCTGCTTCTGAACTAGAGTTTGGTTATGACGTCTCACGTTTCCACAGATCAAAGGAAATTATTCTCTCGGCTACTTTTGTTCTTTACAAAGGTGACACAAAAAAAGCTCAGGCCGTCATTGCTGAGTGGTCAAGACAAAAACAGCAACAACCCGCCAAGTCTCTAGGCTGTGTTTTTCAAAATATCTCCCCCGAAATACAAAAACAATTAAATTTGCCGACTCCGAGCGTTGGCTACTTGGTAGATAATGTTCTTGGTCTTAAGGGTAAAAGCAAAGGGGGAGCGCAGATATCTGATCAGCACGCTGCCTTCATTATAAATTCTAGCAATGCAACGGCCGATGATTATTTGTCTCTGCTTAAAAATATTTATGAGGAAGCAAAGCGAAAATTTGATATCAAGCTAAAGCCCGAAATATTCTTTTTGGGATTCACTTCAGATGAGCTTAGTTTTTTGGATGATTGAGAAGGTATAATGACTCAAATGTCACAGTTTAAAATTATTGGTGAAAAACCCCTACTTGGTTCAGTCCGCATCGGTGGTGCTAAGAATGCATCCTACAAATTAATGCTGGCGGCCTTGCTCGGAAACTCTGACTCTCGACTACTTAATTTCTCGAAAATCAAAGATGTCGAAACTGTCGGTGAGATTATCACCAAGCTTGGTGGTACTGTTTCTGCAGTTGGTGAGCGCGCGCTTTCAATAGATCCAAGAAATATTACTTCGTTCGAACTTTCTCCCGACGTAGGAGAGCAGGGGCGTTTCTCAAGTATGTTCCTGGCTCCTCTTTTAGCAAGATTTGGTAAAGCAATTGTTCCTGCTCCAGGCGGAGACAAAATTGGAATGCGACCATTGGGCTGGCACTTTGATGGATTAAGGGCATTAGGCGCAAAAATTGAAATTAAGAATGGAATGTATCACGCTGAAGCTGACAAATTAGTCGGAACCACATATCGCTTTCCAAAAAATACACACACAGGTACAGAAACTCTTTTAATAGCCTCTGTCCTTGCTGAGGGAAAAACAATTCTTGAGAATTCTGCTGAGGAACATGAGATTGACGACTTGATTACTTTTCTTAACGCCATGGGGGCGCAAATAGAAAGACGAGAGTCTCGCATTATTGAGATAAATGGAGTCAGAGAACTTCATGGAGCGATTCACAAGATCATGCCAGACCAAAATGAAGCTGTTAGTTATGCTTGTGCAGCCATAGCTACTCAGGGAGATATTGTCATCGAGAACGCTAATCACAACCATCTTAAATCATTCTTAGAAAAGCTAGACGAAATGGGTGCAGGCTACGAAGTTGGCCAGTATGGCATTAGATTTTTTCACAAAGGAGATTTAAAAGCAGTGGAAATAGAGACAAAAATATCTCCAGGATTTAAAACAGACTGGCAGCCGCTTTGGGCTACTTTAGCTACACAAGCTGAAGGTATAAGCGTCATTCACGAGACTATTTATGATAAAAGATTCCAGTATGTAGACGCGCTTAGAGAAATGGGTGCCAAAATTGAGTTCTTTCAGCCGGAGGTTCACAACCCTGAAGAGGTTTATAATTTTAATTATAAAAAAAGCGACCCAAATCTACCCCACGCTATTCGTATCAAAGGAAAAACTTTGTTAAAGGGCGGGAATTTCGCAGTCCAAGATCTTCGTCACGGAGCTACTTTGGTTATTGCTGGTCTGATTGCTTCAGGAGTAACGGTTTTGGATAATATCGAACAAATTGATAGAGGCTATGAATCGCTAGCGGAAAGACTCCAGTCTCTCGGCGCGAACATCGTTAGAAAGTAGTATCATAAATAGTATGCAGTCATTTGGAATTGCCCTTGGAGTCTTGTTGTTTTCGTTTATCTTAACGTCTGTAGCGATTATTCCATTTATTAACTTACTCTATTCGCTTCGTTTTCAGAGACAGAAGCAAATGTCGACGGATAATTTCGGCAAGCTCACCCCAATATTTAACAAATTTCACGCGATAAAAACTGGCGTCCCGGTCGGAGGAGGTCTCTTGGTTATTGCAGTTGTTTCAATTGTATTTGCAGCTCTCTTGCCGTTATTGAAGTTTTTTGGTCAAGAAATTACGAGCGTGCATCGATCCATTGGTGCCGAGATCAATATCATTTTTTTCTCATTCTTTTCATTTGGAATTCTTGGCCTCTACGACGATATCAAAAAGTTTTTTAAGATCCCTAAGAGCGGATTTTTCGGCCTGAGAATGAAACACAAATTTATACTTGAGATAATTCTAGCCTCCATTATTAGCATAATGATGTATAGCCAGCTTGGAATTTCATTTATAAACATTCCTTTCATTGGTACATTTAATCTTGGTTTAATGTTTATTCCTTTTGCGACTTTTACTATCGTTGCTTTTGCTAACGCCATTAATATTACCGATGGCTTGGATGGACTAGCGGCTGGATCTCTGATGATTTCACTTTTTGGGCTTTGGCTTTTGTCAGCCTCGATTCTTGATGTTCCCTTGTCGATTTTTATAGCAGTCTGGATTGGATCTCTAATTTCTTTTCTATACTTTAATGTTTTCCCGGCTAGATTATTCATGGGCGATGTTGGCTCTCTTTCTTTTGGGGCAACCCTGGCTGTTATAGGATTACTTCTGGGGAAAGTCTTTGCCCTTGTAGTAATTGGCTTTATTTTTGTCTTAGAGATTTCAAGTTCTTTGGCTCAACTGATGAATAAAAAATTCAGAAATAAAAGGATTTTACCAGCCGCTCCACTTCACCTAACTCTCCAATCTCTTGGTTGGGAAGAACCTAAGATTGTTCAGCGCGCGTGGTTAATACAGATCATGTTAACAATTTTTGGTGTTTGGCTAACCATAATTCGATGAAGCAAAAAAAATCCCTGGCTCGATTTGATCGCATGCTTTTTATAGTAATTATTTCTTTAAGTTTGCTTGGGTTTTTGCTAATGTTCGATAGCTCGGTGATAGAGAGTTACCAAACTTTCGGATCGCCATACGCCTTAATAAGGCAACAAGCTTTTGGTTTACTTCTTGGTTGTCTTGTCTTCATCGGTACTTTCGTGATATCGCCAAAGGTCTGGATTAAGTTTGGAAAAATTGGTTACCTCATTGGCATAATTCTCTTGGCTCTAGTTTTTGTCCCAGGAATAGGGGTAGAGCTTAACGGAGCCCATCGCTGGTTGAACGTTGGCTTTACTTTGTTACAACCTGTCGAAATATTTAAGTTCTTATTTATCGCTGCAATGGCCAAGTGGTTTTCCGAACATCAACGAATCAAACCGTTTCTAGCTGTAACGGCAATTCCAGTCGTTTTGTTGTTACTTCAGCCTGACCTTGGATCGACTCTACTGCTCATCCTAATCGCAGTAGGTATGTTTTTCTTGGCAGGTGGCTCTCTAAAAAAAATCAGCCTCATCGGAATAAGCATAGTGCCTTTGGTGCTTTTGGCCATATTTATGTCACCATACAGACTTGAGAGGCTAAAGACATTTCTCGATCCGAACTACGACCCACTAGGTAGTAGTTTCCATATGCACCAGGCGATAGTAGCCATAGGTGGGGGAGGTTTCTTTGGCAAAGGGGTTGGAAATTCTAGTCAAAAATTTTCTTATCTGCCAGAGACGAGCACAGATTCAATCTTTGCTATAGTTGGCGAGGAACTTGGGTTTGTCGGAGCTTTTGGATTATTATTGCTTTTCGGATTGTTTTTTTGGTTGGTCTACAAAATTGCTCAGAGTCCTGATAATTCTCCTGAAGAGAGACTTCTGGTTTTTGGCATATTAATATGGATAGCTGGTCAGACCATTTTGAACCTGTCAGCAATCGTTGGCTTGATTCCGCTTACTGGAACACCCCTGCCATTTTTCTCGTATGGTAGATCATCTTTGATCATGATATTGTTTGCCTCAGGTACTATTTTGCAAATTGCACGACAGAGCAGATGAAAATTTTAATTAGCGGTGGTCATTTAACTCCAGCGCTGGCCTTTATTGATTTTGTAAAAACTCAAAAAAATGTAGAGATGGTTTTTGTCGGTCGCATTTATTCCCAAGAGCGATCAAAACAGCGCTCTCATGAAAGCGAGGAAGTTTTAAAGAGAGACATTAAGTTCATCCCTTTCAGATCGGGAAAACTTCTTCCATCCTTTAGTATTTTCGCCCTAAAAGAACTTGGAATGTTGATCAAGGGTTTCTTTCACGCTTGTCTGATTATCAGATCTGAGAAACCGAGTCTAGTTATGACTTTTGGTGGTTACCTGGCGGTACCATTGGCTATTTCAGCCTGGCTACATAGAATTCCGGTTGTCCTTCATGAGCAAACTTCGGTTGTTGGGATTAGTAATTCTTTGATCGGAAAAATCGCAACTTTAGTAGCTGTTTCATATCCACACGTTGAGAAATCTTTTGCTGGTAGAGACGTGGTTGTGACTGGCAATTTACTCAGAAACCAATTGCTTGACGACAAAGTGAAGAGACCTGCATGGCTATCGGCTACATCAACGAAGCCAATTTTATATATAACTGGCGGCAATCAAGGTTCTGAAGTCATTAATACTACTGTGCTCCAACTCCTGCCCCAGATAACTCGCGACTGGCTAGTGGTGCATCAGTGTGGAACTGTGAGTGAGCAAAGTGATTATCAAAAAATTCTCAAGGATGAAAGTCGAAAGCTTTCGGTCGCAGCTAGGGAAAGATACGCCGTTAGAGAGTGGATAAATGAAAAAGAACTTGCATGGATTTATCAAAACTGCACGGCAGCAATATCTCGATCTGGTGCTAACACTACCTATGAGTTTCTCTTTTTTGCAATCCCTTCCATTCTTATTCCCCTACCATTTTCACCTCGCCAGGAACAACAAAAGAATGCTGAGTTTTTAGCAAAGATGGGTGGAGCAGTCTTATTAACTCAAAAAGAATTGTCAGCTCAATCACTCCGAGCTGCGCTATCGGATCTACAAAAAAATGTACGTAGATATAAAAACAAGCTTCGAAAAAATACCCCAGAGGCGGGAGGAGCGAAGCGCCTGTGGCAAGCATTGCTAAAACGCGGTTTGGTCTAGATGGATTGAGTTTATGAAGCACAAACTTCTCTCACTTCTTGGACTAACTTTAGCCATCCTTGTCTTTTTTATTTTGCTTCGCCAGCAGATATTCATTGTTAGGCAGCTATTATGTGTTCTCGAGGATGGTTTAAGTTGTGATGACAAAATTGCCAACTCTGTTTTGGAGAAAACTCCACTTCTTTTCACTGATTTTTATCAGAATCAGGCCCTGAATGAGATTCTTAACACTCAGCAGCTTCAGCTGGTAGATTATAAAATTATTTTTCCTGGAGAATTGCAAATAATTGTTAGAGACGAGCCAGTTATCTATAGTCTCATCCTGCCCGACTCAACCAGGTTCTTTGTGACAAAGTCCGGAAAGATCATTTCTAAATCAGAGAATCGAGAAGAGGGAATGTCTGAAATCGTGATTTCTGATGCCGAAGTCGAAATAATTGGTGAAAGTATGGTCTTGCCAAATGCCCACTCAACTTTCGTCGAATTAAAGAGAGTTTTAGAAGAAAATGAACTTGAGCTAAAGGATTTAGTCTGGAAATCAGATCATGAGCTGAGAGTTAAGCTCAAATCAGGACAACAGCTAGTCATAGATCCTGATAACATTACCACCCTTTCTGAGACGATACCCGCGGCTCTCCAGGCGGCCGCTAGGAATTCTAGTGATGAAAAAATAGAGATAGATTTTCGTTTTGCCCTGCCAGTACTACGCACACCTCAATAAATTTGCTATGCTACGATAATCAATTCTATGGCATCACAACGTGTAATCACCGCAATCGATATCGGCACTGACAAGTGTGCGACTCTTATCTCCACTGTCGACGACAATGGACAGCTTCAAGTGGTTGGTGTATCGGTCGTTCCTTCAAAAGGAATGCGCAGAAGTCAAATTATTGATCTGGAAAAAGTACTAGAAACCATCACAGAAAGCCTCGATGGAGCAGAGCGCATGGCTGGTTTTGAAATTCAGTCTGCTTATGTTTCAGTTGCTGGAACTCATATTACTTCTAGAAACTCAAAGGGAGTTGTCGCAGTTGCTTCTCCTAATCAAGAAATAACTCGCTCTGATGTCACCAGAGTCACTGACGCTGCTCGCGCCTTGTCATTGCCATCAGATCGACAAATAATTCATGTCATTCCCAATGCGTATAAAGTTGACTCCCAAGATGGTATTAAAGATCCAGTTGGCATGACTGGAGTTAGACTTGAATCTGAAGCTCACATCATTACTGGTCTGAGTACAACTTTGGTGAATATTGAGAAATGCCTTCAAGACCTTGGTCTAGCTGTCGATGGCTTTGTTTTTGCAGGTCTGGCTTCTTCATTGGTTACCTTGTCTGAAACTGAAAAAGAGCTTGGTGTAGCTGTTGTAGATATTGGCGCAGGATCTACGTCTATTTGTGTTTACCAAGAAGGTTCACTTATTTTCTCAGCCTCAGTGCCAATTGGAGCTCGTCACATTACTCAAGATATTGCCCTTGGATGCAGAGTTAGCTTAGAGACAGCTGAAAAAATTAAACTTTCCCTCAGTAAGGAAGAGCAGCAATTGTCTAGACCTCACGCTGGAGAATCAAAAGAAGACTTCATAGCTCGAAAGAAAAAAGCTGACCAACTTAAGCTGTCGGATTTTGGCGTTGATGATGGTGAATCATTATCGAGAAAAACAGTAATTGACGGCATCATGGTGCCTAGAATTCAAGAAATATTTTCCTTAATAAGCGACCAACTTGAAGATGCTAACATTATTTCTGAAATTCCCGCTGGAATCGTTGTCACCGGTGGTGGTGCTGATACAGTGAGAATGGTTGAGGTCGGTAAGCAAGAATTAAAGCTTTCTGTTCGCGTTGGTCAGCCTGAAGAACTAAAGGGCTTGACTAGCGATATTCACAAACCTTCTTTTGCCACCAGCATAGGACTGCTAGTTTATGGAAAAGCGCATGGGGGTGGTACAGCAAAACGTTCTTTCTCCCTAAATTTCCTTGGTTCAAGGCCAAGTTTTTCCTCAATCACCAATTGGTTTAAGAAAGTAATAACCTCAGTATTACCGTAAAGAATAGAGATCTGGTTGATTCTACTTTTAGAAGTGATACACTGCGAGATATATCGATATGGCATTAGTTAAACCCTCAAATACTACATTCGCAAAGATCAAAGTAATTGGCATTGGTGGTGGTGGCAGTAACGCTGTTAATTCCATGATTAGTTCTAAGCAAATCCAGGGTGTTGAGTTTATTGCTATTAACACAGATGCCCAGGCATTATTAACTTCACAAGCAGACACGAAACTCCAAATTGGCTCAAACTTTACTAAGGGCCTCGGCTCAGGTGCTGACCCAGAAGTAGGTAGAACTGCAGCTGAAGAGTCTTACGACAAACTCAAAGATCTACTTTTTGATACAGATATGGTTTTCTTAACGGCAGGTATGGGTGGAGGCACCGGTACCGGAGCCACGCCAGTCATTGCCGAGATTGCGAAAGAATCAGGAGCTTTGACTGTCGCAGTTGTTACCAAGCCATTTGCTTTTGAGGGCGTGAGGAGAATGCAGTCTGCCGTTGAAGGTATCGATTTATTAAAAAGTTCAGTCGACACACTAATTGTTATTCCTAACCAAAGATTAATGGATGTGGTAGACAGTAAAATGACTCTACTCGACGCCTTCAGATTGGCTGATAACGTCTTGGGACAAGGTGTCCAGGGAATCTCAGACTTAATTACCGTGGCGGGCTTGATTAACGTTGATTTTGCAGATGTTAAAACCATTATGACTGACTCTGGCTCAGCTCTGATGGGAATTGGTGAAGCTAGCGGTGAAAATAGAGCTTCGACAGCTGCTCGCATGGCAGTTGCTTCACCACTGCTTGAAGTTTCGATAGACGGAGCAAAGGGAATTCTCTTCAATGTCACTGGTGGTCCTGATATGACTATGACTGAAGTTTCAGATGCTTCTCAGATAATTGCTAATGCTGCAGATCCAGATGCCAACATAATTTTCGGAGCAACAATCGATGAGGAAATGGGCAACAAGATCAAGATAAGTGTTATCGCTACTGGCTTTGATGAGCAGCAAATGGGTTATAGTCGACCAAACACAGCTATGTTTGGTGCTTACAGCAGACAATCAGAAAATAGATCTAAGCCAAAATCTCAAGAGCCCGAGCCAGAGGCAGAAATGAAAATTGATCGAGCGCCAAGTGGGTACACGCAACCCCTAACAACGGGACAGTTGACCTCAGCTAACGCCGATGAATCACCTTTTGTTCAGTCAGAAGAATTTGACAAAACAAGCAAGTCTCCTTCTAATAGTGCCAAGACAAGGTCGGAAAAATCTGATGCTGTTGATGAGCCATTTGGTCAATTTGAGATTCCTGCATTTTTGCGCAGGAAAAAGTAAGTTAGAATAGCCTATGGCAAAACGCGTCGCATTGTTTCCATCAAAACTTGAAATCCCCGAATTAGAAAAGTCCGTGCTTGAGTTCTGGAAAAAAGACGACACTTTCAAAAAATCAGTTGATCAAAGACCCCTCGACAAGCAGTACGTATTTTACGATGGACCTCCATTCGCAACTGGCATGCCACACGCAGGCCATCTTTTGGGATCCACAAGTAAAGACTTAATCCCGCGATACTGGACCATGAAGGGTTACAGAGTTGAGAGAATATGGGGTTGGGACTGCCATGGTTTGCCAATCGAAAATATGATCGAAGGTCAGCTCAATCTCAAGGGTGGAAAGAAGCAAATTGAGGAGCTTGGTATTGACGTTTTTAATCAAGCGTGCCGCTCAGAAGTCCTTAGACTCGATTCAGAGTGGGAGAGAGTAATCGAACGCATCGGTCGCTGGGTAGATTTCGATAATAACTATAAAACCATGGATACAAGCTACATGGAATCTGTCTGGTGGGGCTTCCAACAAATGAATGAAAAAGGGCTTGTTTATGAAGGCAAAAAAGTAATTTTATACTGTCCTCGTTGCTCCACACCTCTCTCAAATTTTGAGATAGCTATGGATAACAGTTACAGCACAGTCACTGACTGGGCGACTACTTATAAATACAAAGTGGTGGGACAAGAGAATACTTACTTATTAGCTTGGTCCACGACCCCTTGGAATAAATTAGCTACACCGGCTTTAGCTGTGAATCCCGATCTTCAGTATGTGACTGTGGAACAAAATGGCGAAAAATACATTTTGGCCGAATCAAGACTGAGCATGTTGCATGAGAAACCCGAATATAAGGTGGTTGAAAAACACCTGGGGAGTGAATTAACTGCTCTCAAATTTGAGCCTCACTATGATTTCTATCCCAACAGAACCGAAAATGAAAGAATTGGCGTTTTAGTGGCCGACTCTTTTGTCACCGATGACGAGGGAACGGGAGTAGTAACTTTGGCTGTTTACGGTGAGGATGACTATCGCGTCATGCAAAAAGAGAATATCCAAATTGTTGAGCATGTTGATGATGAGGGTAAGCTCAAGCCTGAGGTAAAACCTTGGGCAGGTATGTTTATTCTCAAAGTAAACGATAAAGTTAATGAAGATCTAGAAGCTAGAAATCTTATTTATGCCAATGTGAAGTATACTCACTCAGTCGCTGAGTGCTATCGTTGCAAGACTAGACTTTATTATGCGCCTCTTCCAGCCTGGTTTATTGACATTCAGAAATTAAAACCAGACCTTATAGCTGCAAATGAGAATATTTCCTGGTATCCAGGACATTTAAAGCATGGCCGCTTTGGCAAAGGGCTCGAGACTGCTCCTGATTGGAACATTTCTAGATCCAGATACTGGGGAACTCCAATTCCAATTTGGAGATCAAAAGAAGGTCAAGACAGAGTTATAGGTTCTATAGAAGAGCTGAAGAGATGGGCCGTTGACCAAGAAGCTGCTAAAAATGTAACAGATATTCATCGTGAGAATATTGACTCAATTGAAGTTTGGGTTGATGATGCTAAGACTATAGTTGGCAGACGTGTGCCAGAGGTTTTCGACTGCTGGGTTGAATCTGGTTCTATGCCTTATGCCTCAAGACACTATCCTTTTGAGAATAAAGAGCTTTTTGAAAAGACTTATCCCGCTCAATTTGTCAGCGAGTACATTGCTCAGACGAGAGCTTGGTTTTATACCATGCACGTTATCTCTGTGGCCATTTTCGGTGGAAATGCCGTAGAAAACACTCTTACTACTGGAACAATTATGGCAGCTGATGGCTCAAAAATGAGCAAGTCAAAGCGAAACTTCACTGATCCAATGGAAATTGTCGAAAAAATGGGTGCCGATAGCTTCAGGCTTTATTTGATGAGTTCGCCAGTGATGAGGTCAGAGAATATTAATTTTAACGAGAAAGAAATTTCCGATATTCGTAAAAAAGTTTTTGTAATTTGGTACAACTGCCTCTCATTCTACAAACTTTATCGTCCTAGTGAGTCATTGTCTGGATTAGTTACCACAAAACCAAAACACATCCTTGATAGATGGATTCTTAGCCGTACTCACACCCTAATTAGTGAGATTACCGAAGCGCTCGATAATTACGATACAGTTTCTTCAAGCAGACAACTCATGGCGTTTATCACAGAAATCTCAACCTGGTATCTTAGGAGAAGTCGTGATCGCTTCCGAGTAGAGGACAACCAAGAGGGGCTAGATGTCTTCGGAACTGTTCTGGCTTTAATGTCACAACTTTTTGCGCCAGTGGCTCCTTTCTTCTCAGAATTTGTCCACAGTCAGGTCGTTGATGCCGATGGAAGCGTACACCTCACTGATTGGCCAGAAGCTCTTCCCGAGCTTCAAGACCAGAAACTTGAATCCGACATGACAAACATCAGAGTTATAGTTGAAAAAGTTCACGCTGCTCGAGCTGAGGCTGGAATTAAGTTGCGTCAACCGCTGGCGAAAATTCAGGTCACAGCTCCTTATGCTGAGGCCGATCCAGAAGTTATTCAGGTTCTTCTTGATGAGATCAATGTCAAAGAAGTTATTTGGACCAAAGAAGATAACGCTGACTTAAGTGTTGTTTTAGATACAGTCTTGACCCCAGATTTAGAGGCAGAAGGGCAGGCAAGAGAGCTAATTCGTAACATCCAAGTTTTGAGAAAACAATCAGGATTGGGTCGAGATGATGCGGCAACAGTGTCAGTTCCTAGCATTCCAGAAAAATGGCAAAAAGAAATCGAGCTTAAAACAAAAGTTAAACTCGTGTTAGGCGACGAGATGGGGTTGGTTGCGAAAGAATGAAACAGTGGTTCTTACTTGCATTTATCCTTAGTTTTGCTCTTTTAAGTGTGGTCTCGTTAGCCAGTCTAGATCAAGGCCTGGCATCAAGACAATTGATTTTTTTCCTACTTGGAGTTTCAGTATTTTTTGGAGTCCAGAAGCTTTCGTTCTCAAAAATTTTAAGGTTTAGTCCTTGGTTCTATTTTCTTGTAATAACTCTTTTAGTAGCGGTGCTTTTTTTGCCCGAGACTAGGGGAACTCATCGTTGGCTTTCGTTTGGGGGCCTCTTTGATTTGCAACCATCGCAGCTCGCAGTTCCTGCAGTCTTGCTTTTCATACTTGAGCTAAAAGAAACTACAAAAAAAACGGCCCAATATTGGCTCAGATCATTTGCTTCAATTATCGTCATAGGATCTTTAGTTTTTCTTGAGCCAGACCTAGGTATGTCTTTGCTTGTTGGGTTTGTATCTCTGAATTTAGTTTGGTTGCAACCCCTGAAGTCTAAATATGTGATCGTGGCGATTTTGATTGGCGTAATAGTCAGCTTTGGAGCTTGGTCATTTCTTCTGAAGCCATACCAAAAATTAAGAATTACGAGCTTCATCAACCCCACAGCTGTAGAAACTGCAAGTAACTATAATGTTAGACAATCAATTATTGCGGTAGGATCAGGCCAAATTCTGGGTAGAGGTATGGAAAAAGGTGTCCAGTCTCAGCTGCAATTTTTGCCAGAGCAAGAAACAGATTTTATCTTTGCCGCTTTTTCTGAAGAGTTCGGCTGGGTTGGATCGATTTTAGTGATTATGTTGTATGGAATGTTGCTGAGTTATTTACTGCGTTTTTCCAGGCGATTAGAGGGATCACGACAACTCTTTTTATACAGCGTTTTTGCATATTTTCTATTTCAAGTTAGCATTAACATCGGCATGAATCTAGGCTTAGCCCCCGTCACAGGCCTGGCTCTTCCTCTATTCTCTTATGGTGGTAGCTCGTTATTAACCACTTGCGGCATGCTAGGAATTACTCAAGTTGTCTTAAATGAAACAAGACAGAAGTCCGGGCTCCATATTGCTTAGAAAGCGTGATATACTACTCACCTCATGCCAGAAGAAACATACGCAATCATTCAACTTAGTGGTAAACAGTTTTCTGTTAAGCCAGGAGAGATTCTAGTTGTTCCTACACAGGAAACACCAGTTGATGAATCTTTCGTCATTTCCGATGTTCTTCTTCTAAGCAAAGCAGGTAAAGTCACTGTTGGTGCGCCACTAGTAGCTAAGGCTACTGTTACAGCAAAAGTTCTTGAACACAGAAGAACCAAAAAACTCAGAGTTGCTACCTTCAAATCAAAGTCTAGAACAAGAAGAGTAAAAGGTCATCGTCAAGGCGAAACTGTCATTGAGATAACCGCTATTAAGTAAGTCGCAAATCCAGAAATGAAAAGTTATATATTACAGCTTGGCTCAACGCCACAGCTTTCGTTTGCAGAATTAGTCGCCGTTGTTGGTTCAGAGCCAAAGCATCTGACTGAGACTTTTGTGAGTCTAGAGTTAGATGATGAAAAATCACCTACAGACTTTATTGATCAGCTCGGGGGTACGGTAAAAATTTATCAGGAACTTCAGGTTTTCTCCCACGATGAATCACCCGAGATATTACAGAAGGCAGTGGTTACAGTTTTAACAGATGCCGCCGCTGGTAATAAAATTTCTTTTTCACTTTCTGAAATTGGTCGTGATCATCTCGAACATATTAGTGAAACCGAAATTAAGAACGAACTTCGCCAAGCAGGTATCCCATCTAGATACATAGAAGCCCCTCATGGAGGATTATCTGCTGCAGTGCTTTTACATCGAAAAAATTTGCTTGAGCTGTCAATACTCCAAACTTCCGACTCAGTCCATCTTCTAAAATCAGTTTCTGTCCAGAATATTGATGCTTGGACGATTAGAGATAGAGGTAAACCGTATGCTGATCGAAAAAAAGGAATGCTTCCTCCTAAGGTCGCTAGAATGATGTTGAACATAAATGCTCAGTACGATAAGTCTGAAAAGCGCGTAGTCTATGATCCTTTTTGTGGAACTGGCACTGTTTTAATCGAGAATATGTCGTTGGGTTTTATGTCTTTTGGTAGTGATATTGATGAAGCTGCTGTAAGAGGAGCTAGAGAAAACATGGTTTGGGCCGCAGTAACTCTTGGAGCAGATGATGTTCCCCAAATTATTTTAGCCGATGCCGCTCATGCAGTTCCAACTATGCCAGTTACAGCGATCGTCACAGAGCCTTTCTTGGGAAAACCAAGTCCTAATCCACAACAAATTGAAAATATTTTCAGAGGTTTAGAAAAACTTTACCTTGGTGGCTTTAGACACTGGAGAAGTATTTTGCCTGAAGAGGCTCCAATTACAATTATCTTTCCAAGAAGTAGAGTTGGAAAAATTGTTTACTCAATGACCCGATTAATTGACAAGCTCGAGGAACTCGGCTACACTACACAGTCTGAACCACTCGTATATGCGAGATCGGGCGCAGTAATAGAACGAGAGATTTACACATTTATATATAGGAATAAGCATGTCACACGTTAAAGCCTCGGGATCAGTCCGACAACACAAGCAGGGTAAAAGACCAGGAAAACGTCTTGGTGTCAAAAAATTTGGTGGTGAGGTCGTCAACACTGGCTCAATCATCATTCGTCAACGCGGTTCTACATACAAACCAGGAAAAAATGTCGGCCAAGGTCGAGATTTCACTTTGTTTTCTCTCATTGATGGCGCAGTTGAGTTCGGTCGTCGCCACTCCAAAACTGTTGTCAACGTCTTCGCTAAGTAAGCGCGTGAAAACTGATACTGCACCAGCAGGTTTCCCTGTGGTATACCTTTTAGCATGTCTAAAATGTCCTCAATCCAGTTGTTACCCATAGATCATTTAGAGCCAAATCCTTTCCAACCAAGAAATAAACTTTCTGAAGATGATATTCGAGAGTTGTCTGATTCAATCACTCAATATGGGATCCTTGAGCCCCTCGTAGTTGCCCACACACCAGCTGGATATCAGCTAATTGCGGGTGAACGCAGATGGAGAGCCGCAAGACTCGCAGGTCTTACAGAAGTGCCCGTCATCATAAAAGAGACAACTCCAAAGGAAATGCTCGAGATGGCCATCATCGAGAACGTGCAAAGAACAGATCTGACCGCTATCGAGCGCGCTTTAGCTTTTCAACAACTTCAGAGGGAATTTAATTTTAGTATTGCAGATGTTTCCAAGAGAATTAGTAAGTCGGCTTCCTACGTTAGTAACACCCTGAAGCTTCTGACTTTGCCCGATGCTATTAAAGATGGCCTCATTAGTGGTTCTATTAGCGAAGGACATGCTCGCGCAATCTCGGGAATTCCAGACGATGCCACTATGGTTGAAGTTTATAAAAGAATCTTGAAGGAAACGGCTTCTGTTCGCAGAGCAGAGGAACTAGCCAGATTTTATAAGCAACGCTCAGACGAACCAAAATTTCGAGTGGCTAGAAGAGTTTATGAAACTGACACAAGAGAGGTCGAGGCTTGGGAAAGAAAGATTCAGGATATGCTTAAGGCAAGAGCGAAGTTGAAGCTGACACGTACCCAACAGCAAACAAAGATCAGCATCACTATAAAAGGTGACCCCCATCAAACACAAAAAGATTTAGAAAAAATAATGGCCGCTATTCAAAAAGTATAAGTTGTTTTTGGTAAAACCCCAAAAGTTGAAGTTGGCCAGTACCTCAAAAATGCCCTGCCGACTATGCTTTCGCTACTAATAGGTCCCCAGGCTCTAGAATCGCTCGAATGGGGCCTATTATCTCCCGAGACAAAGTATTCATCAGGACCAAGCGAGATAGTTCTGTTGTTGGCTGTGAAATTGCCTGCATCTGTGACCACAGTCTCTGCCAAATATTGAGATTCATCCACGGGTTGGTTATTAATAAAGATCGTAGAATCGTTTACCCTAACAGTTTCGCCAGGCAAGCCGATGACGCGCTTAATGAAGTCACAGCCAGTTCCTTCTGGGCAGTTAGCTGCCGGAGGAGCATGAAAAACGACCACGTCCCCACGTTGCGGCGTGCCAACTCGATAGCTAACCTTATCCGTGAGCAAATAGTCTCCAGACTCGAAATTTGGATACATAGATTTGCCATTAACCTGATGAGGTTGAAGCAGAAATAAATAAACAACTAGGAATAGAGATAGGCCAATTACAATGGTTTCTATGAAATCAAGAACTAAGGTTGAGAAGGATTTTAGGATAACTAACATGAGCTTGGCCATTATCACCATTCACCGCTGGAGTTTCAAGGACTAAATAGGGATAATGCATATATGGGCTATACAAAACAAGCAATGCACGGGTTCGGTTGGCAGACCTTTCTAAAGTTTGTATCTGCGGCTCTTGTCATAGGTAAAATAGCTGTCTTATCAAGACTATTGACGCCTGAAGATTTTGGAATATTCGCGATTGTGGCCATTGCTTTGGGGCTTGTTGAGGCTAGTACGCAGACCGGGGTCAACACGACAATTTTGCAATCAAATCGCAGTATTAGCTACTATTTAGACACTGCCTGGGTAATAGCAATTGTTAGAGGCCTAATTATTGCTATTGTTATGACCGTTCTTGGATTTGGTCTAAGTATTTATTACGAGAAAGAAAGTTTGCGCTTTTTAGTGGCTATTGCAGCATTGGTTCCACTCATAAAAGGATTTATTAATCCTAGCTTAATTTTATTGCAAAAAGAGTTCCTTTTCTTAAGAGAAGCATTATTAAAAATTGGCTTGCTGGTCGCGGAGATTCTAGTTGCGATAGTGATCGCCTTTTACTTTCACTCAGTTCTGGCATTAATTGTGGGGCTTATTGCCGCCGCCTTGCTTGAAGTCTTTCTCTCGTTTAAGCTCTTTGCAGATAGACCATCTTTTTTCTTTCGTACCAGCAGAGCCAAAGAGATTCTCATCAATGCTAAGGGCTTAAGTCCCGCAGCCTTGTTGAGCTATATTCTTGATAATGTTGATGACTTGATTGTTGGTAAGATTGTCGGAGCCTACCAACTTGGCCTTTATCACAACGCTTATTCTCTGGCTCACAAACCGAACTATGATATGTCCAAAGCCCTGGGTCACTCGGTTTTTCCAGTATATACAAAGATCGTGGATGACCGTATCCGCCTCAGAAAAGCATTCGTTAAATCATCTCTCGCATTCATGGGTTTTGCATTCTTTGTTACTCTGCCCGCGATTATTTTTCCGACCCAACTTGTTGCAATTGTCTTGGGAGAGCAGTGGCTGAGCGTTGCATCTGTTTTACCTCTTCTAGCGATTGCTGGCCTATTACACTCGGGAAATAATCTTGTATACAACTTGCTCATGGCTACGAAAAGATATGCGATTCTAAACATGCATCTCTTTTTTAGCATGATCACTCTCATTGGCAGCTTGATTTATTTTGTAAATCTCAATGGCCTGATCGGTTCGGGCCAAGCACTTCTAGTCGCGCGTGGGATCACCTTACCAATCCTAATTTTTGGACTTTATGACATCTTTAGAAAACGATAATCTTTTAACCGTCGTAGTTTTAGTGCATCAGCATGACGACAGGCTCAGAAATTGCCTCAATTCACTAAAGCAGTTTCCCGAAGTATTAAAAATTGAGTCGGAATCTACAATCACAGACTTTGCCGCCGCCAGAAATAAGGCCCTTGCTCAGGTTAAAACTCCATGGGTTTTTTTTGTAGACAGTGACGAGGTTGTTCCCGAGGGGTCATACGAAATTATTAAAAAGGCGATTCGTGATCAAGAAGCCGATGCATTTTCAGTAGTCCGTAGCGACATTTTTCGTGGCAAAAAACTTAAGTTTGCAGAATGGGGAAGACAGCAAATTGTGAGATTGCTTCAAACAAAATCAATTTTTTTCAAAGGAAAAGTCCATGAAGTTCCGACTGGATATAAATCTCAAGTCTTACTACCGATCACTATTAAGCACTTCGCCCACCAATCAGTCGGCGAGTTTTTAGTATCGGTTGAAAGATACGCAGCTTTAAGAGCAACAGAAATTCGTTCATCAAAAACAAGGTTGATTCTAGAATTAATTACATATCCTCCTGGAAAGTTCATCTGGAATATGGTTTTTCTTTTAGGTTTTCTTGATGGCTGGAGGGGGTTAATTTACGCGACCATTATGAGCTATCACTCGGCTATGGTTCGTATCTTTGCGTTGGGAAATTTGTTACAAAATGAAGAATAAACTTAGAAGAAATAATTGGCTGATCGCAGTTGTTCTGCTTGTCTTAGCACCTTTTTCATTAGCTCAGTTAGGGAGAATAGAATTTGCTTTTGGAGGCGCCTATGTCTTTGAGATTGGTATTTTTTTATTAGTAACTCTGAATGCACAAAAACTAATCCTAAGCCTAGCTAGAAGATTTAAAAACTCAAAATCTTCATCAAAGTTAATGCTTGGCTGGCTTATCCTACTGACCTTGGCTGGTTGCCTAAACTCGGAGTCAATTGTTCCATTTCTTTATGTGTCTAGATACTTCTTTTATGGTCTATTCGCTTATCTCTTAGCTACTCAAATGCCAAAGCTTCAGCAAAAAAAACTGCCAAGCTTAATTCTTATCACCGGCATATTTATGACTTTTCTTGGACTACTGCAATATGTTTTCTTACCAGATACTCGTTTTCTAAGAAGTCTTGGCTGGGATGATCATTACTACAGAGTGATCGGCACACTCCTAGATCCAAACTACTTTGGTATGCTCATAATCCTGACCGTGAGTCTGACTTTTTCGCTTCAGAAAAAACTCATACAAAAAGCCCTATGGTTTATCGTCAGCTTTCTTCTTAGTATGTTGGCCTTAACCTACTCAAGATCTTCATACCTAGCAGGAATCGTTTTTCTAAGTTTAGTCACTTTTGTTTCTAAAAGTAAAAGGCTTGCCTCGATGATTGTCTCAGCTTTGGCTGTCTCAGCTTTAGTTTTTGTAGTAGCACCAAAGCCAGGAGGCGAGGGGATGGATCTACTTAGAACAAGTACTATCGAAAGTAGAATCAGTCATGAAAAGGAGGTCGTCGCAGATGCAAACATTCTCCAAGTTCTTGCGGGAAAGGGTATGTTTGCTTCAGATTCACCCAAGAATTCTAGCTCAGATCTGCCAAATCACGCCAAGCAGCCTAACTCTATTTTCACTTTAGTTTATTCAAGCTCAGGTATTCTTGGCTTATTAATCGCCACTTTTTTTATTATCAAATTCCTTGCCAGACTTTACAAAAAGGACAAATATATAACCTTGGGGTTAGTTGCTCTGATTGTTCACGCTAGTTTCAACAACTCCGTTTTGGAGCCAATTCTAGCGCTTTTTTGGTTGCTTTTGGTTGCTGTCGTTGAGATTAAAGCTCGAAACGAATATTAAGTTTTTTCTCAATGGAATTGCCAGCTGCGTCGGTAGCGATTACCGTAAGTTCATTATCACCTTCATTCAAAAATTGTGAGTGAGAGAAACTGCCGTCTTCCTTGGCGTAAGTAAGTTTTCCATTAACGGTAACTTTAACTTCTGGATCAGTTACGCCTGTTATAGCCAGAGTTCTATTGGCTCTGCCCTGAATGGTAGCGCTAGATTCAGGTGTGAGAATCTCGAGAGGGGGAATCTCGGTGTCAAGAATTATTCCATAGGCTCGGCTATGTTGTGATTCATTACCAGCTTTGTCTCGGGCGAAAGTAATAATGTTATTTTCTCCTTCTGTCAATGTAATTGCTGTTTCGAACGAGCCATCTGACCCAGCGATAACAGGCTCAGACTCTTGACCGTTCACCAAGATAATCACATCACTTTCAGGTTCGGCATAACCGAAAAGAGTCAGCTGTGAATCAGTGGTTGCCTTTGGAGGAGCCGTGAACGTAGGTGTGTAAGGAGGCAAGGTGTCAGCTGGCGCGAATGGAGTAGCGTTGCTGCCGAGAATTTTCGTTGTGATACCAATAAAATTTGGCAGAATTACAAAAATAAATAAACCGAGAACAACCACAGAAAAGAAAACAAAAAACCAGGTTTGGCGCACGACTTTAGATTTCTCGTGCTTGAGTAATCGGGATGAAATGCGACGTGACTTTTTAGGCATGCTCTGAGTATAACACTATGAGCCGAGAAGGGGATTCGAACCCCTGACCTACGGTTTACGATACCGTCGCTCTACCAACTGAGCTATCTCGGCGCAAAGGAGCGGGATACGGGAATCGGACCCGCTTCTCCACCTTGGGAAGGTGGCATACTACCAGTGTACTAATCCCGCGATGCAAGTTATTGTAACAAAGTAATGAAAAATTACTGCACATTTTATTTAGTTCGTCATGGTGAGACCGTGATGAATACACAAAAAATAATGCAAGGTCACATTGATTCACCCTTAACAGAAAAGGGCGTTTCCCAAGTACAAGAAACAAAAAGATTATTAAAGGATGTGCTATTTCACCACGTAGCAAGCTCAGATATACTCAGAGCAAAGAGAACTGCAGAAATTATTGCTGAGGGTCGCAACTTAGACGTTCATACTCACGAACTACTTAGAGAAATGCATTTTGGAAAGTTTGAGGGCAAAAAACTCTCACACTTCTTAGAAAAGCTAAAAGATAAAATTGCAGAGCGAGACTTATTGGCAGAAAATGCTCAGCTGACTTATAAGATTGATCCCCTGATCGAAAGTTATGAGCAAGCCTCGGATAGAATGCTTACCTATCTTCAGCAAGCTGTCAAAGAACACGCGGGAAAAACTGTTTTGGTTGTGTCTCACTCTAATATGATCAGATCAACTCTTGTCAGGATTGGCTTTGCCAGATCACACGAACTTCCAAGTGGCGCTATTAAGAATGCAAGTTATGTTGTTATTCAATCAGATGGAAATGAGTACGTTGTGAAAGAGGCGGTTGGGATTGAGAAGCAGTTAATAAAGTAGTTTTATGGTCGGGATATCTAGAAGAGATTTTTTAAAGTTGACACTTGCTGCTGCTGGCATAGCTCTCACGGCAGACCTGCCTACTTGGATTGACTCCATTAAAGACATTCAGTTCAAAAACCTAATTGAAATTTGTACAGATTTGTTGAGACCAGATCAGGTATTAGATATTCTTGATGCTGATCTAGATTTACAAGATGCCATTGGATCATGTTTCACTTTTTTATTAGAGAATGGGGAAGATCCAGAGGAGTTTTTGATTGAGGAAGGTTTTCTTTAATAAAATAGGTGTGACGAGATATTAACTCCGATCACATTGAATTGCTGAATGACGCAGATGAAAATATGATACTGGATGTTGATAGTTTATATATCATAAACTATCATGGTTAATCGTAACTATTTGGATATGAAGGGATCAAAATGTCAATTGAAGGTAAAGATTTTACAAAATTATCACGTGAGCAAATTAGAGACTGGCTTCAAAGTCATAGAGATGTAGCAGGCCAAGATAGCAAACCATCTCCAGAGATTGCTAAGCTCTGGGATGAGGTAGCAAGTTATTATTCTGCAAATTATGAGGCAGAAGAAGCAGACCGAGCTCAACGCTAGCAAAGCATTGGTATCGTTGAAAATAAGAATTTAGTGAATCAGACCAGAGTTACGTGGAACAAATACGTATCTCAATTGAGAGGATTGCTGAAGCGATGGGGCGCTGGTTTACACCAGAGGATGTGGGTATACGCCTGCATTAATACCTCAAACCTAGTTGAACTAACAGGCGTAATTGAGTCAGACAAGGCTATCCAAATATCTGATATAATCCGAGAGAAGTACTAAATCTGGTATTCCCCGATGCTCTGCATCGGTGGTCGCCGTCTCGAAGGGGTTGAAAGGGGAAACTGAGTTTCCCTTTCACATCTTCTGACTCCAGACTTTAAGATAGAATAGTGGAGTGTCTGAACACCTTAAAAGATCTCACAACACAAACTTGCTTCTGTACCACCTTGTATGTCCAGCTAAGCGTAGAAAAAAAGTATTTTTGTCAGAAGTTGAGACAGAACTTAAAGTCATCTGCACAGCCATTGGCGAGTGTTACGAGATGATCTTTGTTGAGATAGGTAGTGATATAGATCATGTCCACTTTCTCATTCAAACCATTCCTTCATACTCGCCAAGTAAAGTAGCCAAAATAGTTAAAAGCATCACAGCTAAACAACTTCTGTCAAAATTCCCTTGGATAAAGAAACTAACACTAGGAAGCAATTTGTGGACGTCTGGTTACTACATCTCTTCAGTAGGAGCACACGGTAACGAATCTGTAATCAGTAGTTACGTTAAAAATCAAGGTAAAAGGTATACACAATTACACAGAACCAACATTGGTCTCTTTGATTCTATTTAAGAAATGCACAATACCCCGCATGCTCTGCATCGGGGTTGCTTATTGGCGGTGAATGCAGCAAAGGGAGAATATATTGTCGGCATGGACGCTGACTTTAATCATCACCCCAAGCATT
>Ga0210021_1000472_pt1 | contig 45230 bp, 30 predicted proteins | sample CryGeymeta201517_FD_183981 | JGI IMG/M metagenome (GOLD analysis project Ga0210021, IMG submission 183981) | Groundwater microbial communities from Crystal Geyser aquifers in Utah, USA - Crystal Geyser metaG 2015-17 (SPAdes) (version 2) | ecosystem: Environmental > Aquatic > Deep subsurface >... | reverse complement strand
CACCGATGGAGCCGACGGCTACCCCCCCAACGTTGGGGTTTCTTCTGCCGCGGCGGTGCGGCCCCGCCCACCGATGGAGCCGACGGCTACCCCCTCCAACGTTGGGGTTTCTTCTGCCGCGGCGGTGCGGCCCCGCCCACCGATGGAGCCGACGGCTACCCTCCCCAACGTTGGGGTTCCACTCGCCGCGGGGGTGCGGGCCCGCCCACCGGGGGGGCGCGTGTGACCCCTGACCTCCTCCTCGCAGACGGCCTCGAACGGGGGCTGTTCACCGGCGCCGCCCTCGTCGCGGCGGACCGCGATGGCCACCGCTTGGCGATCGTGGCCGGCGACCACGGCGACCCACCCGCCACCCCGGTCTCTGCGACCAGCCGCTTCGACCTTGCCTCCCTCACCAAGGGGCTGGCCACCGCCTTGGTTTGCGCCCGCCTGGTGGCGGACCGGGCGCTGACCTGGGAGAGCCCTGCCTGCTGCTTGCTGCCCACGCTCAAGCGCGGCCGCCACCGGGAGATCACCGTCGAGCAGCTCCTCGCCCACACCAGCGGTCTGCCCGCCTGGGCGCCGCTGTACCAGCAGAGGGTCCACCACGCCCTGCTCGCCGCCTCGGGTGACCCGCCGCCACCGGCGTGGCGACCGGCGATGGTGGCGCACGCGGCCGCCAGCGACCTCCTCGCCCGGCCGGGCGAGCGGTTCTGCTACTCCGACCTCGGCTACCTCCTCCTCGGCGCCGTGGTGGAGGTTGCGGCCGGCGCGCCGCTCTCCTGCGGTCTCACGGCGTGGGTCACCGAGCCCCTCGGCCTCGGGGAGAGCCTCGCCTTCCGCCCCGCTTGCCCGCGCGCGGGGAGCTGGCAGGGCTGCGTCGCCACCGAGGCGTGTGGGTGGCGCGGCCGCCGCCTGCACGGCGAGGTCCACGATGAAAATGGCTGGGCGATGGGCGGTGTCGCCGGCCACGCCGGTCTGTTCGGGACGGCCACGGCGGTGGCCACGGTGGTGGACCGTTTGCTTGCCGCGGCGCGCGGTGACGACGCCTGGCTCCCCACACCGGTGGCGCGTGCGCTGCTCGCCCTGCCGCCCCAGGGGCCAGCCGAGCGCTGGTGTCGCGGCTTCGACCGCCCGTCGGCGGTGGCGTCGCAGGCAGGCGAGCGCCTCTCCCGCACCACCGGCCGGGGGCTCCTCGGCTTCACCGGCACCTCGGTCTGGTTCGACCTCGCCCAAGCCGCGTGCGTGGTGGTGCTCACCAACCGAGTCCACGCCGGCCGCGCCGAACGGGGCTTTCGCGACCTGCGGCCGGCGATCTACGACGCCTGCTGGCGATTCCTTTCTGGGGAGGGGGGCTAAAAGGCTGGCGGACTTGGTCGGTCGACTGCGCCGAGCGGACCCATGGCCGGACTCGTGGGGCCGGACTCGTGCCACGTTCTTCGTCTGCTCGCCCCGCGTCGCTCGACGAACGGGTCTGCATCCGGGCTCGACCCGGCTGCTTCTCGGTTCACGCTCGACCCAGTCCGACCGACTCCGAACCTCGCGCCGAGAGGCGGCGACGGCGAGGGGCGGGTCCGCCCGTCGCGCCTCGCCGGCGAGGATCCGCCCGCTTTGCCGGGTGGGCCGAGGTTCGTCGTGAGGGCCACGGGCGTCACCCTCCCGCGCTCCGATCCCCGCCGCCGCGCCGTGGGGTTGGCCGCCGTTGCCCTTGGGCCATGGCCCCGCCAGTGCACCGCGGGGCCGGGGCCGGTGCGGCCCGCGGTGGATCGACGAGGCCGGCGCGCCGCCCGCCCCTGGCGGGGGGCCGGGCGGCTTGGCCGGCTCCGCCTACGCCATCGCCTCGGCGGCGCCCGCCGGCGCGGCGGAAACACTCCCCACCCGCTGCCCTCACCCCCCCCCGGGGGGGGCCTGCTCTTCCTTGGCGTCGTCCCCTTTCGGCCGCGCCGCGCCTTCTTGCCGGCGCCGCCGTTCGATCCGGAGCTCTTGCCAGCCCAACCAGACGAGGGCGACGAGGAAGACGGAGAAGAGCAGGGGCAGGAGGAGGGTGTCGACGTAGTGCATCTTCCCCCCTACCCCGCGTCGACCGCGGACAGGGCGCCACCCCCGGGGGCGGCGTGGGCGCGCAGGATCGCCAGGAAGGCCTCGCCGTAGCGGGCCAGCTTGGTCTCGCCGACGCCGCTTACCTCCAAAAGCTGGGCCGGGCTGGTGGGCCGCCGCACCGCCATCTCCAAGAGGGTGGCGTCGTGGAAGATCACGTAGGGGGGGACCCCCTGGGCGTCGGCAAGGGTCCGGCGGGTGGTGCGCAGCGCCTCCCAGAGGGCGGGCTCGGCGGCGGTCGCCAGCGCCGTGGACTGCCCCTTCGCTGGGTTGCGGCGCCGCGCTTTCGACGCCCCCACCTCCGCGCGCAGGGTGAGATGGACCTCGCCGCGCAACAGCGGCCGGCACCGTTCGGTGAGCGCCAGGGTGGCGTAACCGTCGCCGTCCACCGCCAACCAGCCGCCGGCGATGAGTTGGCGGAAGAGGGCGCGCCACGCCGCCGCCGGCCGCTCCTTGCCGAGGCCGAAGGTGGCGAGGTGGTGGTGGCCGAGCTGGCGGACGCGCTCGGTCTCCTTGCCGGTGAGGACCTCGATGAGGTGGCCCACGCCGAAGCGCTGGCCGGTGCGGTAGCAGCACGACAGGGCCTGGCGCGCGAGCTCGGTGGCGTCGAAGGTGGCGGGCGGCTCCAGGCAGTTGTCGCAGTTTGCGCACGGCCCGGACCGCTCCTCGCCGAAGTGGTGCAGTAGCAGCGCCCGCCTACAGGTGGTCGCCTCGCAAAAGCCGAGCATCGCCTCCAGCCGCTGGCCTTCCCGCCGCTTGTGTTCCTCCCCCGCCTCCGAGCTCGCCACCATCTTGCGCAGGGTGATGACGTCGCCTAAGCCGTAGGCCATCCACACCTCGGCCGGCTGACCGTCGCGACCGGCGCGGCCGGTCTCTTGGTAGTACGCCTCGATGGAGCGCGGCATGTCGAGGTGGGCGACGAAGCGCACGTCCGGCTTGTCGATCCCCATGCCGAAGGCGATGGTGGCGACGATCACCACACCCTCGTCGTGGAGGAAGCGGTCCTGGTTCGCCTGGCGCGCCGCCGTCTCCAGCCCGGCGTGGTACGGCAGGGCATCCCAGCCGTGCGCGCGCAGCCACGCAGCGGTCTCCTCCACCCGTTTTCGCGACAGGCAGTAGACGATCCCCGCCTCGCCCCGGTGGTCGTCGAGAAAGCGCAGAAGTTGGGTGCGGCCGTCGCCCTTCGCCACCACTCGATAACAGAGGTTCGGGCGGTCGAAGCCGCTGAGAAAGGTCCGCGCGCCGGTAAGCGCCAGGCGGCGGACAATCTCCGCGCGCATCTCGCCGTCGGCGGTGGCGGTAAGGGCGATGCGCGGTACCCCGGGAAAACGCTCGCCGAGCTGGGCGAGCTTCAGGTACTCGGGGCGGAAGTCGTGGCCCCACTGAGAGACGCAGTGCGCCTCGTCGATGGCGAACAAAGCCACGCGGGCGCGCCCCAGCAGCCCCAGGGTCCCCTCCATCAGCAGCCGCTCGGGGGCGACGTAGAGGAGGTCGAGGTCACCCGCCAACAGCCGCGCCTCCACCTGGCGCTGCTGGGGCGGGGTGAGGGTCGAGTTGAGGTAGGCGGCGCGCACCCCAAGGAGTTCGAGGGCGGCCACCTGGTCACGCATCAAGGCGATTAGCGGCGAGACCACCACCCCGCAGCCGTCACGCACCAACGCGGGGATCTGGAAGCAGAGCGACTTGCCCGCGCCGGTGGGCATCACCAGGAGGCAGTCGCCGCCGCCCACCACCGCCTCGATCACCTCCTCCTGAGGGGACCGGAAGCCATCGTAGCCAAAGACGCTACGTAGAATCTCCCGCGGGGCTCTGCCCATGGCCGCGGAGTCTCTGCCGGCGGGCCAGGGATGTCACGGGTGGCGATCGCCGGCGGGGGCGAGGCGGTTTGCGTGTTTGCAGGACTGACCCCAGATGCCGGCGGGGGCGACAGGGAGGGTCGCCATGGCTGCCCGCAGCCAGCATCCCCCGCCGCCTGCGATGGTGTACCCGCATGGCGAGGGGGAGTCTCGCCGTATCTTTGCCCTCCGCCCGGGAGGTCACGGGCGGCAATCGACCCCCTTGGCGGATGGCCAGCGGCGCGCACAAGGGGCGGGGCGGGGGCTGGATTTCTCCCGGACGTTCGGCGCGTCCGGGTGGCCAGGGGCTCCCCACCCGGACCGGCCCACGGTTTTGCGTCCACCGGGGTCGCTGCCGTGGGGCGCGGAGGGCCGACCCTGGTGGCCGCGGCGGTTGGCGCGGCCGCACCCCGCGGAGAGATCCGGGCGAGCCGGCGCCGGTCGGACTTTGTTCCGATCGACACAAGAGGGCTGATCTCGGGCCGGATCGTGGGCCCGGATCGCGCCCGGACTCGTGGGCCGTGCTGCATCGCCTCGCCCCCCGTCGCTCTCCGAACGAGTCCCAATCCAGGCGCGATCCAGGCCCACGATCCAGGCCTGGGTCACCCTCTTTGCAGGGGATCGGGCCAAGGTCCGACCGGCGCCTACGCCTCGGCGGTGGCGGTGGCGGTGGCGAGGGCGCGGGCGGTGGCGCGGCGGTCGACTGGAATCTCAAAGGAGAAGCGGGCGCCCTGCCCAGCCTCGCTCTCCGCCCAGATGCGGCCACCGTGCTGATCGAGGATCGCCCGGCAGAGGAAGAGACCGAGACCGCAGTTGCCCGAGGTGGAGACACCCTCGCCCTGCCAGAAGCGCGAGAAGATCGAGTCGAGGTCCGCAGCCGGGATCCCCGGGCCATGGTCCTGCAGGGTGAGGCGCTGGTTGGTCGCGTCGCCCACGACCGCCACCTCGATGGCGCTTGCCGGCGGCGCGTAGCGTACCGCGTTGGCCACCAGGTTGGTGACCACCCGCTGGAACTGGGCGCCGTCCGCCCACACAGGCGGAAGGTCGGCGGCGGCGGTGAGGGTGAGGGTGAGGTGGGCCGCCTCCAAGGTCGGCGCCAGTTGGCGCGCCACTGCGTGGACGATGGCCGGGAGGTGGACCTGCTCCATGTGGAGCTGAGTCGCTCCTTCGACGCAGCGGACGATGTCGAGAAAGTCGCCCACCATCCGCTCCAGGGTGGCGGCGTTGGCAGTGATCATCCCGACCACCTCGAGCTGCTCGCCGCTCACCTCCCCAAGGAGGCCGTCGTCGAACATGGCACACGCCTGGCGGATGGAGACCACCGGCGCCTTCAGGTCGTGGGCGAGCATGGAGAGCACATCGAGTCTGGGTCGGGTCATGGTACGAAACCTCCGCCCTTGCTCATCGGCCGCCGGCGGCGGTGCTCAACGCCGCCCTGTCGGAAGCGGTGGCCGATCCGCTACCTTCCGCCCCCTGCCCCCGTAGCTCAGCAGGATAGAGCACAGGATTCCTAATCCTGGGGTCGCAGGTTCGAGCCCTGCCGGGGGCACCATCCGCCCAAGCTCGGTGCGCCCCTTCACCACCCAGGAGAGTCCCATGGAGCGCCTGCGCCTCTGCCTCCTCGATGCCGCCACCCTCGATCGCCACGATCTCGACCTTGCCGCCCTGGAGGCGGTGGGCGCGCTGACCACCTACCCCGCCACCCCCCCGGCAGAGGTGGCGGAACGGATCCGTGATGCGGAGGTGGTGATCACCAACAAGGTGGTCCTCGGCGAGCGGGAGATCGGTGGAGCGCCGCGCCTGAAACTCATCGCGGTGGCCGCCACCGGGGTGAACAACATTGACCTCGTCGCCGCCCGCGGCGCCGGGGTGGCGGTGGCGAACGTCGCCGGCTACTCCACCGCGTCGGTGGTCCAGCACACGGTGGGCTGCCTGCTGGCCCTGGCCACCCACCTGCGCGACTACGACCTTGCCGCGCGCACCGGCGCCTGGGTGGCCTCGCCCCAGTTCAATCTGCTCGATTGGCCGATCTGGGAGGTGGCGGGCCGGCGGCTCGGGATCATTGGCTACGGCACCATCGGCAAGGCGGTGGCGCGCGTCTGCCGCGCCCTCGGCATGGAGGTCCTGGTGGCAGCGAGCCGGCCGCGGGTCGCCTATCCGGTAGGCGAGCGGCTGCCCCTCGCGGAGCTGTTGGCACGCGCCGACGTCCTCTCCCTCCACTGCGCCCTGTCGGAGCAGACGCGCGGCCTGATCGGCGCTGCCGAGATCAACGCCTTGCCGCGCGGCGCTTTGCTGTTGAACATGGCGCGCGGCGGGGTGGCGGACGAGGCGGCCGTGGCGGCGGCCCTGCGCTCGGGCCAGCTCGGCGGCGCCGCCTTCGACGTCCTGACCCAAGAGCCGCCCGCCCCGGACCACCCCCTCCTCGCCCCCGATCTCCCCAACCTCCTCCTCACCCCGCACACCGCCTGGGCGAGCCGCGCCGCACGCCAGAGATTGATCAACGAGATCGGCGCCAACGTCGCCGCCTTCCTGGGCGGCACGCGGCGCAACCGGGTGGTTTGAGAAGCTGACCGCGGCCCCTACATAAGCAGGCCGCGCGGCACAATTTTTCCCACTTGTGGCATCTCCTGCCCCCGATCCGGGGTGCCTCAGGAAGGATGTCTCAATATGAGACGGGTGTCTCACCCGCAATCGAGTCATTTGTTTCAAGATGAGACGCGCGCCTCGCCCCGGTCCACCCGCCCCCCGCTGAAGTGAGGGTGCAGATCCACTCGTTTCAAGCGGTTAGCGATTCATCGCCCAGGTGCATGGAGACCCCTTTGGGATGGCATACATCCTGCTAATACCCCCTACGCAACCACGAAGCGCGCTCCTCGCCCCCCGATTACCGCCCGCCACCTGGCACGTCTCATCCCTTTCAACCCATGAAATCTCTCGTGCTCCTCGGCGCTGCCCTAATGATCAACGCCCTCCTCGCCCTCGGGGCGGAGGCGCTGGCGAGCGCGGTCCCAGCCGGGGAGTCCACCTTCCCCCTTACCACCGTCGCCCAGTACGTGGTCAACACCCTGTTGGTCGGTTGGGGTGTCGTCCTCGCCTGGGGGCGGCGGCCCCCTTGCCGGGTGCTCTTGGTGGGACGCGGCCCGGACTCCGCCACCCTGCGCGAGACCCTCGACCACCACCCCCACTACGAGGTGGCCGGCGTTCTCGATTTCGCCACCAGCGGCCCCTACCTGAGCCGTTGGATCAGCACCGAGCGGATTCGCAAGGTGGTGATCACCGAACCGTGCGGGGTCGCCGCGTTACCGGCCGAAGCCCTGGTGGAGTGCCGCCTCGCCGGCGCGCGGGTGGTCGACTACCACGCCTTCTACGAGACCCTTTACGGCCGTCTGCCGGTCACCTCCCACCTCGCCTGCCACCTCGCCTTCGCCCGCGGTTTCGATCGTGAGTGGGCCACCGGCCGGATCCGGCGCGCGCTGGAGATCGTCTTCGCCCTCCTCCTCCTCCTCCCGGCCGTGCCGTTGATTCTGGTGGCGGCGCTGGCGATCAAGCTCGACTCCCGTGGCTCGGCCTTTTACTGCCAAGACCGCCTCGGCCTGGGTGGCAAGCCCTATTGCGTCTGGAAGCTACGCACCATGGTGGCGGACGCCGAGGCGGAGGGACCGCGCCAGGCCACCGAGGAGGACCCACGCATCACCTGCGTCGGCCGGATCTTGCGCCGCCTGCGCATCGACGAGCTGCCGCAGCTCTGGAACGTGGTCACCGGCGAGATGAGCCTGATCGGCCCGCGCCCGGAGCGCCAGTGCTTCGCGTCGGAGCTGGAGGCACGCATCCCCTTCTACCGCTATCGCACCGCGGTGAAGCCGGGGATCACCGGCTGGGCGCAGGTGAATGCCGACTACGCGGTGAGCGAGCAAGAGCACCGCGAGAAGCTCGAGTACGACCTCTACTACCTGAAGAACCAGGGGCCGTGGCTCGACCTTATGATCCTGGCGCGGACCGTCGGCGTGGTCCTCTGCGGCCGCGGCCGGTAGGCGACCTAGCAGCCTGTCGGACTTTGTCCCGATGGGCTGCATCGAGCGGATCTCGGCCCGGATCTTTTCGCGACAATCGACCCAGTCCGAGAGACCCCAGGCGCACGCCGGCCGCACCTTCGGCCGCTCTCCCTCACGCCGGTAGGCGGCGTACCCGGAAGTGGTCCGGGTCGGGATCGTCGCTCGCCTCCACCTCGATGCGGCACTGATAGGCGAGTTCCAGCTCGTCCACCGTCAGTCGCTCCTCGCCGTAGAGGAGGTCGACGATGTCCGGGTGGGCGGAGATCTGGATCCGGCCGCCGGTGCGGTTGGGGAGGGTGAGACGGCGCACCTCGCGGAAGATGTCGTGGGTGACCGTGATCGCCGAGCGGACCCGGCCGGTGCCATCGCAGGCGGGACAGAGGTCGAGCATCACCTGGCCGAGGGACTCGCGCACCCGCTTGCGGGTCATCTCGATCAGGCCGAGCTCGGAGATCGGGTAGATGGTGGTCCGCGCCCGGTCGCCGGCGGTGGCGTCGACGAGGTGCTCGTACACCCTCTGGCGGTGGTCCGGGAGCTCCATGTCGATGAAGTCGCAGATGATGATTCCGCCCAGGTTGCGCAAGCGGAGCTGGTAGGCGATCTCCTCCGCCGCCTCCAGGTTGGTGCGCAAGATGGTGTCTTCCAGGTTGCGTTTGCCCACGAAGCGGCCGGTGTTCACGTCGATGGCGGTAAGCGCCTCGGTCTGGTCGATCACCAGATAGCCGCCCGAGCGGAGCCACACCCGCCGCTTGAGGGCGCGGGAGAGCTCTAGCTCGACACCGTAGTGGTCAAAGAGGAGCTCGTCGCCCTCGTACAGCTCGATCCGCTCGGCGAGCTCCGGGAGGATCTCCGCCACCACCTGCTTGAGCCGCGCATGCTCGGTGGGCGAATCGATGATCAGCCGGTCGACGTCGTCGCTCATCAGGTCGCGGATGGTGCGGGTGGCGAGGTCAAGCTCCGTATGCAGGAGCACCGGCGCCGGGTGCGCCGCCGCGCGTAGGCGCGCCGCCTCCCACAGCTTGCGCAAGAAGGCGGTCTCGCCGGTCACCTCGCGGCCGCTGCAGCCAGCGGAGACGGTGCGCACCACGAACCCCTCGCCCGACCGGCGCACCGCGTCGACCAGGCCCCGCAACCGCTCGCGTTCCTGCTCGTCGTCGATCTTGCGCGAGATGCCGACGTGCTCCACCTCCGGCATGTAGACCAGGTAGCGACCGGGCAGGGAGATGTAGGTGGTCACCCGCGGCCCCTTGGTGGAGATCGCCTCCTTCTGCACCTGGACGACGATCTCCTGTCCCTCGCGGATTAGCTCCTGGATGGGCGGTCGGACCGGTCGTGCCGCCGCCTCCTCTGCCGTGGCCTCCGTCCCCTCCTCCTCCCCGTCGTCGAAGGCCGAGGTGGGGAGCTGGTCGCCACTCGCACGGATGTCGTCGACGTGCAGGAAGGCGGCCTTGGGGAGGCCGATGTCGATGAAGGCCGCCTCCATCCCCGGCAGGACCCGGCTCACTCGGCCCTTGTAGATGTTGCCCAGCGTGCTGCGGTGCGCCTTGCGGTCGATGTAGATCTCGCGCACCACCCGCCCCTCCAGGAGGGCGACGCGGGTCTCCTCCCGGGCGACGTTGAGTAGGAGTCGGGACGGCATGGTCGGTACGGCGGCGGGGGCGGTCCTGTCGATCGGTTCGGTTCGGGCGGTCAGCTCGCGCAGCGCAGGGCGGCCAGCGGGGTAAGGGAAGAGCCATCCGCGGCGAGCAGACCGGTCCGCACCACCCGCACCGTGAAGTCGCCAGGATACCGATCGCCGAGCAACGCCGCGAGGAGCTCGGTGGGGCGGGTGGAGCCGCCGGACTCCACGCGCAGGGTGAGCTCGACCCGCGCCCCCGCCACCGCCAGGGCGACCACCCAAGGGAGGAGGTCCACCTCCTTCACCTTGCCCTTGCGCTCGCGGACCACCACCAAGGCGGTGGCCGCGGCGAGCCGCTCCGGCAGGCGGGCGACCTCGGCGGCGAGCGTTGGGGGCAGGTCGATCTCGTAGGTGGCCAGACTGATCTCCGTCGCCAGGCTAGGCGCCTGGACGTCCACCGCCACCACCTCCAGGATCTCCAGCCCCGCGGGCAGCGCAGCGGCGAGCTGCTCGGCCACCGCCGGCGCGCTCCGGCGCTCGCAAAGCTCCACCTCCAGCCACTCGCCATACCCCTCGCTGCCCACCGGCAGGGCCGGGCCGAAGGTGACCTTGGGACGCGGGTTGAACCCCTGGGAGTAGCGCAGGGGCAGGGCGGCGCGGCGCATGGCGCGGGTGAGGGCGGCGCCCAACTCCAGATGGGAGAGGTGGCGCAGCGCCCCCGCCTTGGCGTAGCGGACCCGGTAGCGCCAGAAAGATTCCGGGGAGCCTCCGGCTGCACACAGTTTGCGATCGTGCGCCACCCCGCCCTCCACCGGGGGGGAAGCCACCCGTACCTGCGCCGGGGGGGGAGGGGGGCACGTGGCGTCCCCCTCTTCGTCCTCTGCATTGGCGAACCGCGGCGGTGCGGGGGGCGCCGGCAGGCCATGGAACTCGGTGTGCAACTCGTTCCCCACCTCCTTGAAGTCGCACACCCCGCACGCCGAGCACTTCGCTACCCGGCAGTCGCCTACCTCCCCCTCCGCGGCGGCGCGCTGGCGCTCCTTGAGGAGATAGCGCTTCGGCACCAACGGGTCGAGATGGTCCCAGGGGAGCACCTCGTCCAGATCCCGCGCGCGCAGGTAGTCGTCCGGGTTGATCGACGCCTCGCCCAGGGCCTGCTCCCAGCGCGCCAAGTCGAGGGTGTCGCCCCAGCCGTCGAGGTAGGTGGTGCGCCGCCACGCCGCCTCGATGAGCCCCCCAATGCGCCGGTCGCCACGGGCAAGAAGCCCCTCCAGCCAGGACACCCGCGGGTCGTGGTAGCGAAAGCGCAGGCGCCGGTCGCGGAGGCGCTCGCGGAGACGGCGGTGGAGCCGCTCGGTCTCCGCGATGGAGATCTGCGGCGCCCACTGAAATGGCGTGTGCGGCTTGGGGACGAAGGTCGAGCACGAGACGGTGACCTGCTCTACCCGGCGGCCGGCCTGGCGCGCCACCGCCAGGCAGCGGTGGGCAAGGTCGGCGATCGCGTCGATATCCGCGTCGGTCTCGGTGGGCAGGCCGATCATGAAGTAGAGCTTCAGAGAGTCCCAACCGCTGGCGAAGACGGAGGCCACCGTCTCTAAGATTTGTTCCTCGGTGATCCCCTTGTTGATCACCCGCCGCAACCGTGCGCTCCCCGCCTCCGGGGCGATCGTGTAGCCCGCCTTGCCCGTGCGGCCGAGGTTGGCGATCACCTCCGGGCTCAGGCTCCCGGCCTTCAACGATGGCATCGCCACCTGCAGGTGGCCGGGCCGCTGCACCAGGGTGGCCACCAGCCCGGGCAGGGTCGTGTAGTCGCCGGTGGAGAGCGACGCGAGCGATACCTCGTCGTAGCCGGTGGCGCGGGTAGCGGCGTCGATGAGCGCCACGACGTGGTCTGGCGCGCGCTCGCGCACCGGCCGGTAGAGGTAGCCCGCCTGGCAAAAGCGGCACCCCTCGGTGCAGCCGCGGGAGATCTCGATGGAGATCCGGTCGTGGGTGGTCTGCAGGTAGGGGACCACCGGTGCGGTGGGAAAGGGGCGCCGGTCGAGGTGGGTGACCAACGCCTTGGTGACCCGCGCGGGCGCCGCCGGGTCGACTGGCAGGGTGGCGATCAGGCGGCCGGTCTTCTCGTCGTACTTGGCGGCATAGAGGGCCGGGACGTAGACACCGCGGATCGAAGCCAGCTCGCGCAGGATGGTGGCCCGCCCCCGGCCGGCGCGGCGGCCGGCGCGGATCGTGTGGGCGATCTCCACCACCGCCTCCTCGCCGTCGCCGAGGAGGAAGAAGTCGATGAACGCAGCTAAAGGCTCGGGGTTGAAGGCGCACGGCCCGCCGGCGCAGACGAGTGGATCGTCCTCGGTGCGCATGGCCGCGTGGATCGGGATCTGGCCAAGGTCGAGCATCTCCAACAACGTCGGGGCGCACATCTCGTACTGGAGGGAGAAGCCCACCACGTCGCACTCGCCAAGCGGCGTGCACGTTTCCAGGGTGGGCAGGGCGACCCCCGCGCCGCGCAACAGCTCGCGCATGTCAAACCACGGGGCGAAGCACCGCTCGGCGGCGATCCCGGGCTCGGCGTTGAGGATCGCGTAGAGGATCTTCAGGCCGAGGTGGCTCATCCCGAGGTCGTAGATGTCAGGGAAGCAGAGGGCGATGCGCAGCTCGGCCTGCTCCTTGACGATCGCGTTCACCTCGCCGCCGATGTACCGGGAGGGGCGCTCCGCCCGCTCCACGAGGGGACGGAAACGAAGGTGGTGTGGGTGCATGGGGGCTCTGCCTGCCGGGCGGCGCGGGGGGGGGGTCGGGGTGGGCGAGGAGAGAGGCAGCGCCAAGCCGCAAGACCCGCGGCCGCGGGGCGCGGTGGGGCGCGGACCTTAGCCTAGGCGGGTGAACTAGGACACGATCTCCGTCATGCAACCGTCCCGCCTCGCCGCCCTTGCCATCGCCGCCGCTCTTCTCGGCGCCGCCCACCCCGCCAACCACCTCGCCGGAGAACGCTCACCCTATCTGTTGATGCACGCGGACAACCCGGTGCACTGGTACCCGTGGGGCGACGAGGCGTTCGCCCTGGCCAAGAAAGAGAACAAGCCGATCCTGCTCTCCATTGGCTACGCCGCCTGCCACTGGTGCCACGTGATGGAGCGCGAGTCGTTCGAGAACGAGCAGATCGCCCAGCTCCTCAACGCCTACTTCGTGTGCATCAAGGTCGATCGCGAGGAGCGGCCCGACCTCGACGCCATCTACCTGGGAGCGGTGCAGCGGCTCACCGGCACGGGCGGCTGGCCCCTCACCGTCTTCCTAACCCCGGAGCGCACGCCGTTCTTTGGCGGCACCTACTTCCCCCCGGAGAGCCACGGCAGCCAGGTGGGGCTCAGGGAGTTGGCCGGTGAGATTCACACCCTGTGGGTGAACGAGCGGCCGCGGGTGGAGGCGGCGGGGCAGAAGCTGGTGGACGACTTGAAGCGGCGCGCCGTGCTGGAGCTCGGCGCCGAGGTGGCCCCCGCCGCTACCTTCACCGCCTACCTGGAGCAGATCGCGCGCGCCCTCGACCCGCTCTACGGCGGCCTCGGCCAGGAGACCAAGTTCCCGCCGGCGAGCGAGCTGTCGCTGGCTTTGCGCCTGCACGCTCGGGGCGCGGCCCCCGACCTCCTCCCCGCGGTGACGAAGAGCCTCGACGCGATGATGAACGGCGGCCTCTACGACCACTTGGGCGGCGGTTTCCACCGCTACACGGTGGACCGCGCGTGGCGCGTCCCGCACTTCGAGAAGATGCTCTACACCAACGCCCTGCTCATCCAGACCTACCTGGAGGCGTACCAGGTGACCGGCCGGGGCGAGTACGCGCGGGTGGCGCGAGAGAGCTGCGACTACCTCCTGCGCGACCTCCAGCTTGTTGGCGGCGCCTTTGCCGGCGCCGAAGACGCGGACAGCGAGGCCACGGAGGGGCGCTTCTACGTCTGGCGCCTGGCGGAGGTGGAGCAGCTTCTCGGCAAGGAAGAGGCCGCCCTCTTTGCCGCCGCCTATGACCTCACCTCCACCGGCAACTGGGAGGCGGGGCAGAACATCCTCCACCGGGTCGCGGGCGACGCGCAGCTCGCCCAGCGGTTTGCCCTCACCCCGGCGGCGGTGGCCGACCGGCTCGTCGCGGATCGCGCGCGGCTGGTCGCGGCGCGCGCCCAGCGGGTGCGACCGCTCGTCGACGACAAGGTGCTCACCGCCTGGAACGGCCTGGCGATCAGCGCCTTGGCGCGCGCCGCGGAGGTCCTCGGCGAAGAGCGCTACGCGGTCGCGGCGACCACGGCGGCGGAGTTTGTGCACGACCATTTATGGCGCGACGGCCAGCTCTTTCGCCGCTGGCGCGACGGCGAGCTCAAGGTTGTTGGCCAACTCGACGACCACGCCTTCCTCGCCGCCGGCCTGCTCGATCTCTACGAAGCGACCTTCGATCCCCGCTGGCTCACCCAAGCGGAGGCGGTGGTGAAGACGATGGTCGATGGTTTCGCCGACCCGGCCGGCGGCTTCTTCGACACCGACGGGAGCGATCCCACCCTCCTCGTGCGCCCCAAGGAGCTGTTCGAGGGGGCGCTCCCCACCGGCAACGCGGTCGCCCTCACCGACCTCCTGCGCCTCGCCGCCTACACCGGCGAGGCCGCCACCCGCGACCGTGCCCTCGTGGCCCTGCGCGCCTTCGCCACCCCGATGACCCGGGCGCCCCTCGGCGTCCCGTACCTCCTCACCGCCCTGGACCTTGCCAGCCGCGGCGCGGTGGAGGTGGTGATCGCCGGGGATCCCGCCGCCGCCGCCACCCGCCGCCTGCTCTCCGCCTGCCGCCTCACCCTCATCCCCGGGCGGGTGATCGCCCGGGTCACCGGTGCCACCGGTCCGGCGGGGATCGCCTGGGCCGAAGGGCGCGGTGCGCGCGGCGGCCAACCGACCGCCTACGTCTGCCAAGGCAGTACCTGTGGCCTGCCGGTCCACGACCCCGCCGCCCTGCGCGACCAGTTGCAGAAGGCGATCGCCACCCCCTTGTTGGCGGCGAAGGCGCGGCCGTGAACGGTGCGCACCCCACCGCCGATCCTAGGGCGAGTAGCCTCTCGGCCTTCGTCGAGCGGGGGGGAGGTGAGGGCGGATGCGCCCAAATGAGGTTGCAGGGTCTTGGGAAAGCAAGTCGCCGATGAAGGGCTCCACGCCGAAAAAAGCGAGGATGGTCACCGTCGTCGCGCTGCGGTTCCCTGCTTCCTGGCTTTGCCGAGCGTTGGCTCCCGCGCGTGGGTGGTGGCCTTCCGACCTATGATTCGCGCCCATTCGCGTTCCTTTGCGGCTCTCGCTAAAAACCCTTTCCAATGTTTTTCCCGCGCCGGGACCGCCCCCTATCCAAGCGCCTCGCCCGACTCTCCGTCACCGTGGGTTCGCCAGCCTCCTAGGCCATGAACGTCTTCCTCGCCCGCCAGCCAATCTTCGACCGCCAGGGAGAGGTGGTCGCTTACGAGCTCCTTTATCGCGGCGGGGCGGTGGAGAACGCCGGCCAGCGCGGCGCCCGCGCCACCGCCCAGGTTCTTCTCAACACCTTCGGCACCTTCGGCATTGAGCGGGTCACCGGCGGCAAGCGCGCCTTCGTCAACTTGACCCGCTCCCTCCTAGTCTCCGAGTACGCGACCCTGTTGCCCGCCGCGCAGGTGGTGATCGAGGTCCTCGAGGATGTGGAGCCGGACGAGGCGGTGGTCGGAGCCTGCCGCTCCCTCGTCCATCAGGGGTACACCCTCGCCCTTGACGACTTCGTCTTCCAGCCGCGCTTCGTGCCGCTGTTGGAGGTGGTGCAGATCGTCAAGGTCGACCTCAACCAGATCCCAGCGCCAGAGCTGGCGACGCAGATCGCCCTGCTCGCGCCGTACCGCTGCCAGCTTCTCGCCGAAAAGGTCGAGACCCAGGCGGAGCACCAGACCACCCTCGACCTCGGCTTCGACCTCTTTCAGGGGTACTACTTCGCCCGCCCCTCCCTGCTCCAGCAGCGGCGCGAGCCAACGGCAAGCCTGGCGGTGATGCGCTCCATGCGCCACGTCCTCACCGCCACCCAGCTCGACGAGATGGGCGCGGCGATCGGGGCCGACCTGGCGCTTTCCTACCGCCTCCTGCGCCTGATCAACTCCGCCGCCTTCGGCCTCATCCAGGAGGTCTCCTCGGTCCGCCAGGCCCTGGCGTTGCTCGGTTTGGTGGCGGTGAAGAAGTGGCTGGCGCTGATCCTCCTCACCGAGGTGGGGAGCGACAAGCCGGTCGAGCTCCTCCGCCTCGCCCTCACCCGCGGCCGGATGATGGAGCTCCTCGCCCAGAACGAGGGCAAGCCGCGCGCCGCCCAGGCCTTCACCATCGGCCTCTTCTCCACCCTCGACGCCTTCCTCGACCAGCCCATGGCGGAGGCGATCGCCCCCCTCGGCTTCCCCGAGGAGAACGTCGAGGCGATCCTCCACCACCGCGGCCCCCTCGGCCGGCTGCTCGCGATCCTGCTCGCCTACGAGCGCGCCGACTGGCCGGCGGTCGCCGCGGAGGCCTGCTCCCTCTCCCTCTCGGAGGAGGCCCTCACCTCCGCCTACGTGGCGGCGGTGGAGTGGAGCGAGACGACCTTCGGGGCATGGGAGTGAGGCGCGCCCTTGATTACCTCCTGCCAGCCGGTTACCAAGGGGCCACGATGAACCTTCGCGCCCTCTGCCTCCTCGCCCTCACCCTCAGCGTCGTCCTGCCGGCCGCCGCCGCCACCCCGGCCCAGGCACCCGACTTCACCCTCCAAAGCGACCACGGTGGGGCCTACCGCCTGGCGGAGAGCCGCGGCAAGGAGGTGGTGGTCCTCTTCGCCTGGGCGTCGTGGTGCCCCTCGTGCCGCGAGGAGATGCCCCTGATGAACCAGCTCCATGCGGGCCTGGCGGGCCTCCCGGTGCGCCTCTTCGGGGTGAACATGCAGGAGCAGCCGCAGCAGGTGGCGCGGGCGCGCGCTGCCCACGACCTGAAGTTCGACATCCTTCTCGATCTCGAAGGCGCCTTCGGTCGCGCCTACAACATCTACGGCATCCCGCAGGTGATGGTGATCGACAAGCAAGGGCGGCTGCGCTACCGCGATTTCGGCCCACCCTCGGACCTGGTGGAGGCGGTCAAGGCGCTCGCCGCGGAGGAGTGAGGCGGCGACGGTTGCGTGCCGCTTGGCCAAGAAAAAGGGCCCCCGGGGATCTCCCCGGGGGCCCTTTTTGTTCGCTGCAGACTGCGTTCGCTGCAACTGCGGCGGTTACTTGCCCTTGCCCTTGCTGCGCTTTCGATCCGCCATCAACCGCTGATAGCCGTCGATCAGAGCCGTATCGTGGACGCCGCGCGTGATCTCGGCGCGGACCGCCTTCTCCGCCTCCGCCATGCTCATCTTGCCGATCGGCATCTTCGCCTTCTTCACAATGGTGACCCCACGCTTGATGGTGATCCCATAGTTGTCTGCATCGTAATACGCGATGGTGATCTTCGCCTTGTTGCGAATCCCGCTGCGGTTTGGCTGCCGTGGCTTCCTCTTGAAACGTGTATCCAGGGGAAGCTCGCTGAGTTTAAGGTCGCGTGTTCGTGCCATGCTTCTCTCCTCTTTAGAGGGTTGGAGAACTGAACTGGTGGCAAGTATAAGTAGTGCTAAGGGTAGGCGCAAGAGATCGCGTCAGCGGATATGAACCACCCATTCGGAGCCATTCGAATGTGCCCTCCGAATGGCTCGGGAGAGGGCGTTGTGCAACCCGGGACCATGGTCCCCAAGCGCTGGCCTACGGTGCGCGACCGCACCACCACTCCTCCCCCATGGGGTTACCGTGGGGCGTCACCCTGGGCGCCGAATCGCTACCAGGCGGGGCACTGACCGCCATCCATAAGGATCGCTTGGCCGGTAACAAAGGCGGCGTGGTCCGAGCACAGATAGGCGACCAGGGAACCCACCTCATCGGGCCGGCCGAGGCGCGCCGCCGGGATCTGGTGGGTCCATTCGTTCACCACGGTCGCCACCGCCACCCCCCGCTCCGCGGCCAGGCGCGCGGCGAGCTCTTGCAAGCGGCCGGTGGCGGTAAAGCCGGGGCAGACCACGTTGGCGGTGACCCCCCGGCTGGCGTATTCCCGGGTGAGGGTTTGGGCGAGGCCGGCAAGCCCCGGCCGGATCACGTTGGAGAGGGCGAACCCCGCCATCGGCATGTGCACGGTGATCGAGCCGATCATCACCACCCGCCCCCACCCCCGCCGGGCCATGGGCGGCACGAGGTGGCGGCAGGCGAGGAGGGCGGAGAGGAGCTGGCCGCGAAACGCCTCCTCCCAGGCGGCGGTGTCGAAGGAGGCGACCGGGCCGGTGGGCGGTCCAGCGCACGAGGTGACCACGATGTCGTACCGCTCTCCGGCAAGCTCGCCGAAGGCGGTGGCGCACGCCGCCGCGTCGGTAAGGTCGAGCACACGCCAGGTGGCGCTGCTGCCGCTCGCCTCCCGCACCCCCTCCGCCGCCTGGGCCAGGCGGGCGGGGTCGCGCGCCACGAGACACACCTCGACCCCCGCGCGCGCCAAAGCGACCGCGCAGGCGTGGCCCAGCCCTCGGGAGGCGGCGAGACACAGCGCACGGCGGCCGGTGAGATTGAGGTCCATGGGGGCTCCGGGGAGGGGGGTCAAAGGTGGCGTGGAGCGCACCGCGCGCTCGACCCAGGCGGAAGCGATTCTCGCACCCCGCTGGCGCGACGCCACCTCCCGGGAAGCCGGGGCGCGTGCGGGGTACAGGGCGACGTGTCGCGGACCGTGCAGGCGGCGGGTCCGGTGGACCGTAAAGTCAGGGGCGCGTTGCGAGGTGTGGGGTGGCTCCGCGGATCCGATTGATCGCCCGCGGCGCCACCCGCGCGAGAGGCGGAGTGTTTGAGGGGGCGACCGTTCACCCGTAGGATGGGCGCCCGTACGGAGCCCTCATGCCGACCTCCCTTCTCGGCGACCTCTTTGGTCGCTCCCCTTTTCAGCCCATGCAGCGCCACATGGAGCTGGTGCGGAGTTGCGTCGCCCACGTGGTCCCGCTGTTTGCGGCGGTGGCCGCCGGCGACGGAGCCACCGTCGCCGCCGAGCGGGCGCAGATCGACGATCTGGAGCACCAGGCGGACATGATCAAGAACGCCCTCCGCGCGCACCTGCCGAAGGGGTTTTTCCTGCCCGTGGCGCGCCGCGACCTGCTGGAGATTCTCGACTTCCAAGACAACATCGCGGACACCGCCCAAGACCTCGCCGAGCTGGTGGCGGAGCGGCGCATGGTCCTGCCCGCACCGATGGCGGAGCCGATGCTCGCGTTGGTGAAAAGCGGCCAGCAGGCCTGTGACGCCGCCGCCGCGGTGATCGCCGAGCTCGACGAGCTCCTGGAGATGGGCTTCCGCGGCCGCGAGGCGTCGCGCGTGGAGACCATGGTGGACAAACTCGCCGACCAGGAGGAGGAGTCGGACCGCCTGGAGATGGAGGTGAACCGGATCCTCTTCGCCCTCGAAGGTGAGCTCGATCCGGTGACCGTGATCTTCTGGTACCGGATGATCGAGCTCGCCGGCGACCTCGCGGACTACTCGAAAAAGGTCGGCAGCCGCCTCCGCCTCTTCCTGGCGACGTAGGTCCGCCGCCCGGCCCGCGGCGGTTGCACCGCCACCTGGCGAACCCGTCTTGCCGATCGATCCCTGCCCCTCGCCTTCCCCGCCTCGCCATGGATCACACCACCGCCTTCGTCTACCTCGCGATCGCCGCCGGTTTCTACATGGCGTGGGCGATCGGCGCCAACGACGTGGCCAACGCCATGGGGACGTCGGTGGGGTCGCGCGCCCTGACCCTGCGCCAGGCGGTGGTGGTGGCGGCGATCTTCGAGTTCGCCGGCGCCGTCTTCGCCGGCGGCAACGTCACCGAGACGATCCGCAAGGGAATCGTCGACCCCGCCGCGGTGGCCGCCAACCCGCAGTACCTCATCTTCGGGATGCTCGCCGCCCTGCTCGCCGCGGGCACCTGGCTGATCCTCGCCACCCGCGCCGGCTGGCCGGTCTCCACCTCCCACACGATCGTCGGCGCGGTGGTGGGGTTCGCGGTGGTCGGGCTCGGCCCCGACGCGGTCCACTGGCCGAAGGTGGGGCAGATCGCGGCGAGTTGGGTCACCTCGCCACTGGTCGCCGGGGGGATCGCCTTCGTCCTCTTCACCGTGGTCCGGCGCACCATCTTGGAGCAGGAGGATCCCTTTGCCCGGGCCCGCCGCTACGGCCCCTTCTACATCTTTGTGGTCTTTTTGATCCTCGGTCTGCTCACCGCCTTTGAGGGGTTGAAGCACCTCAACATCGACCTCTCCGTGGGCCAGGCGGTCGCGGTGGCGGTGGCAATCGGACTGACCGCGGCCCTGATCGGGGCCGCCTTCATCCACCGCATCCACATCGACCCGGAGGCGGACCGCGACTTTCACTACGCCAACGTCGAGCGGATCTTCGCCGTCTTGCAGATCTGCACCGCCTGCTCCGTCGCCTTCGCCCACGGCTCGAACGACGTCGCCAACGCCATCGGGCCGCTCGCCGCGGTGGTCAACGTGGCGGCCAGCGGCAACGTGGCGCAGGCGTCGCCCATCCCCCCCTGGGTGATGCTCTTGGGCGCCGGCGGCATCCTCGCCGGTCTGGCCATGTGGGGCTACCGGATCATCGAGACCATCGGCCGCAAGATCACCGAGCTCACCCCGACCCGTGGCTTCGCCGCCGAGTTCTCCACCGCCACCACCATCGTCGTCGCGTCGCTGACCGGCATGCCGGTTTCCACCACCCACACCCTGGTGGGGGCGGTCCTCGGGGTGGGGCTGGCGCGCGGCATCGGGGCGCTGGACCTGCGGGTGATCGGCGGCATCCTGGTCTCCTGGCTCATCACCCTGCCCGCCGGGGCGCTCCTGGCGAGCTTCTTCTTTTTCTTCTTCAAGGGGCTGTTTTCGTAAACGAGATCGGCGGCGGCGGTGCGCGGCCCCTCGCCGGCGCGGCCCTGACGCGCAGCGCTGCCCGCCCTTCACTTCACTTCACCGTTCACCCCCTACCCCATGGCCCGCCCCCTCGTCACCTATCGCACCCGCGACGACCGCATCCCCTTTCTGCGCGGCCTGCTCACCCAGTCCCTGGTGGACGTGGGGCTCTCCTTCACCGACGGCTACACGATCGCCTCGGAGCTGCGCGAGGCCCTCCAGGGGGTGAAGGAGATCCCCGCCCACCGCCTGCGTGCGCTGGTGGGCGAACGGCTCTACGCCCACCACGGCGAGACGGTGCGCGACCGCTACCTGCACGGCGGTCCGCCCGAGTCCCCCATTCGGGTGGTGATGGATGGCCAGCCGATCCCGTTCACCCCCGCCACCCTCGCCCGCTCCCTGCAGGCGTGCGCGATCGACCCGCCCACCGCCCACCGCATTGCCCTCACCATTCAAAAGCAGCTCGAATCGGCGCGCCAGTTGGAGGTGAAGTCTCTCGAGCTGCGCCACAAGACGTACGAGGTGATCAAGGCGGTGGCCGGGGAGAAGGACGCGAACAGCTACCTGGTGTGGCGCCGCTTCCACCGCAGCGGCCGGCCCCTGATCCTCCTCATTGGCGGGGCGACCGGCGCGGGCAAGAGCGTGGTAGCGGCGGAGGTCGCCTACCGCCTCGGCCTGGTCCGCTCCCAGTCCACCGACATGTTGCGCGAGGTGATGCGCTTGATGCTCTCCCCGGAGCTCATGCCCACCCTCTTCCGCTCCACCTACGACGCCTGGAAGGCGCTCCCGGGCGAGACCTCGAAGGCGCGCGTCATGGAGGGGTTCTACGCCCAGCTCCAGGCGATGCGGGTGCCGATCCACGCCACCCTCCGGCGGGCGATCACCGAGATGGTCCACATGGTGATCGACGGCGTCCACTGCCTCGCCCCGGCGCTAGACCTCGCCCCCTTCCGCGAGCGGGCGGTGGTCATGCCGGTGATGCTCGCCATCCTCGACAAAGAGGAGCTGAAGGAGCACTTCAACCGCCGCACCGACGCCGCCCCGCAGCGCCGCCGCGACCGCTACCTCAGCCACTTCGACGAGATCTGGGAGATCCAGGCCCACCTACTGGAGAGCTCGGACCACGCCGGCGTCCCGATCGTTCCCAGCCACAAGCTCAGTGATACGGTGCAGGCGGTGATCGACCTGGTCACCAAGGAGCTCGCCCAGCGCCATCCGCCGGATCTCAACAAGCTCTGAGCCCGCGCCGCACCCCCTTCCCCCCGATCTTCTCCCATGGTTCCCCGACCGCGCGGTCTGATGGTGATCCTCGACGGCCTCGGCGACCGGCCGTGTGTTGAGCTCGGCGGCCGCACGCCGTTGGAGGCGGCCGCCACCCCCAACCTCGACCGCCTCGCCGGGAGCGGCCTGGTGGGGCTCATCGACCTGGTCTACCCCGGCTTGGCGGTGGGGACCGAGGCGGGGATCGGCGTGCTCCTCGGCCTGCGCCCGCCGGACGAGCTCTTGCCGCGTGGCCCCCTGGAGGCGGCAGGGGTCGGGTTGGAGATCGCCCCTGGTGACGTCGCCTGGCGCTGCAACTTCGCCACCCTCGGTGACGGCGACGGCGACTGCTTCCACCTGCCGCTCCTCGACCGGCGGGCCGGGCGCATCGACGCCGGCAGCCACGCCCTGTGTGAGGCCCTCGATCACACCGACCTCGGCCACGGGGTGGAGGCGCGGCTGGTCGCTGCCGCCCAGTTCCGGGTCGCCATGCGCCTGCGCGGCCCCGGCCTCTCCCCCCGGGTGAGCGACGTCGACCCGGGCGGCGGCGCCCTCCACCTTGGCATGCAGCCGTGCCGCCCCCTCGACGGCGACGACGACACCGCCGCCGGCCACACCGCCCGCCTGATCAACCGCTTCGTCGCCCTCGCCTACGACCGCCTCCGCGACCACCCGGTGAACCAGGCCCGCCGCGCCCACGCCCTGCCGGTGGCGAACTGCCTCTTGCCGCGCGGCGCTGGCAGCGCCCGCCACTCCGGCGGCCTCCTCGCCCGCTACGGGGTGAGGGGCGCGGTGGTCTCGGGCGATGCCACCGTTCTCGGCCTTGCCGCCGCCATCGACCTCGCCCGTGTCACCGACCCGCGGTTCACCGCCGATCCCGCCACCGACCTGGCGGCGAAGGTGGAGGTCGCGGCGGCGACCCTCGCCCAGGTCGACCTCTGCTTCCTCCACATCAAGGGGGGCGACACCCTCAGCCACGATCGCCAACCCGCGGCGAAGCGCCACTTTCTCTCGCGCGTCGACGCGGCCCTGGCCCCCCTGCTCACCGGCGATCGGGTGGTGGCGGTCACCGGCGACCACGCCACCCCGTGCGCCCTCGGCTTTCACACCGGCGACCCGGTCCCGGCGCTCCTTGCCGGCCCGGGGAGCCGCCGCGACGGGGTCGGCCGCTTCGGCGAGACCGCCTGCATGCGCGGCGGCCTTGGCCGCATCCCGGGCCGCGGCCTGCTCTGGTCGATGCTCGACCTCATGGGGTTCGGCCGGAACTACGCCCCCGGCGAGCCTTTGTAGGCGCGCCCGCCGGGCCGCCTCGAGGGTCGCCTGTGGGTGGCTCAGAGAGGCGCCATGTAGACACGGAATGAGGAGGACACCGCGGGTGTGGGCGGGCTGGTCGATACAACCCTTACCCCCCGCCGACGCCATGGTCCTCCTGCCCCTCGATCCCAACCGTGCCCTGGCCGCTGCGCGCCGTCCCCTGCCGGACGTGTGCAGCCGCTGCGGCCGCTGCTGCTTCGAGAAAGAGTACGGCCCCAACTCCACGGTCGCCTACGGCGACACCCCGTGCGAGTACCTCGACCCCAAGACCCTCCTGTGCACGGTCTACGCCGACCGCCACGCCTGTAAGCAGGGGTGCCGCTCCCTCACCCTCGAGGTGATCGCCGAGGGGTGGTTGCCGGCGGAGTGCACCTACTACACCTACTTCTCCCCCGCCCTGCCTGACCTGCGCAACTGCTTCTGCTGACCGCCGCAGCGGCCAACGGACGGGGGGGGGCGGGGCGCGCGCGGATCGCGCCTCGAAGGTTGCGGCCACCCGCCGGCGGCCCCTCCGGCGACGACCTGCCGACTCCATGGAGGGTGGCGCTCCCGACCCTTGGGCCAGCTCTACGGTCAGCAGGCTGTGGGGTCCATCCCGCCAACGTGCCACGTGGCGCAGGCGATGACCGTGGCCCAGGCCAGCAACCCGGCAGGCTTGGCCGCGCGGGAAGGCGCGCCTTCCAGGCTCGCACGGTTTGGTCACGCCACCTTCGCCTCCCCGAGGCCGGCGTGCGCCCTCCCAGCGAGCCCTGGTTTTGCCGCCCGTTTGGCTGGCGTGTTACGGTCCGCGCCCCATTTCGCCTGAGGAAAGGAACCGCCATGCCGGCCATCGAACGTGCCCTGATCTCCGTCTCTGACAAGCGCGGGCTCGTCGATTTCGCCCGCGGCCTCGCCCGCCGCGGCGTCGCGCTGATCTCCACCGGCGGCACCGCCAAGGCCCTTGCCGCGGCGGGGCTGACGGTCACCCCGGTGGAAGAGGTCACCGGCTTTCCCGAGATGATGGACGGGCGGGTGAAGACGCTCCACCCGAAGATCCACGGCGGCCTGTTGGCGGTGCGCGACAACCCGTCCCACCTCGCCGCCATGAAGGCGCACGGGATCAAGCCCATCGATCTGCTGGTCGTCAACCTCTACCCCTTCGAGGCGACCACCGCGAAGGCGGATTGCACCTTCGAAGTAGCCATCGAGAACATCGACATCGGCGGCCCGGCGATGCTGCGCTCTGCGGCGAAGAACCACCGCGACGTGGTGGTGGTGGTCGACCCGGCGGACTACGCCGTGGTCCTCGACGAGCTCTCCCGCGACGGCGAGGTCCAAGAGGAGACGCGCCGGAGGCTGGCGCGCAAGGTCTTCGCCCACACCAGCCGCTACGACGGCCTGATCGCCGACTACCTCGGCGCGGCGACCCACGCGGACCCCTTCCCCGAGCAGCTCACCCTCCGCTTCGAGCGCCTCGCCACCCTGCGCTACGGCGAGAACCCGCACCAGTCGGCGGCGGTCTACGTCGAGCCCGGTTACGCCGCGCCGTGCGTGGCGCGCGGCAAGGTCCTGCAGGGCAAGGCGATGAGCTACAACAACTATCAGGATGCGAACTCCGCCCTGGAGCTGGTGCGTGAGCTGCCCGCCTGTTCCTGCGCGATCATCAAACACAACAACCCGTGCGGCGCCGCCACCGGCGCCACCCTCGCCGAGGCGTACGCCAAGGCGTGTGCCTGCGACCCCCTCTCCGCCTTCGGCGGGGTGGTGGCGGTCAACCAAGCACTCGACGCTCCCACCGCCGCCGCGATCGCCGAGGTCTTCACCGAGGTGATCATCGCCCCCGCCTTCGAGCCTGCCGCCGTCGAGCTTTTTGCGAAGAAGAAGAACCTCCGGCTGCTGGACGTCGGCCCCCTCGGTACCACCGCCAGCCCCGGTCTGGACTCCAAGCGGATCGTTGGCGGCCTGCTCCTCCAAGACCGCGACCTCGCCCGCCTCGACGAAGACGCCCTCAAGGTGGTCACCAAGCGCCTCCCCACCGACGACGAGATGGCGGCCCTGCGCTTTGCCTGGGTGATCTGCAAGCACGTGAAGTCCAACGCCATCATCCTCAGCCGCGCCGACCGCACGGTCGGCATCGGTGCCGGTCAGATGAGCCGCGTCGACTCCACCCGCATCGCGGCGCAGAAGGCGCAGGAGGCGACCCAGGGGTGTGCGCTGGCCTCCGACGCCTTCTTTCCCTTTCGCGACGGCATCGACGAGGCGGCGAAGGCGGGGGCGAGCTGCATCATCCAGCCGGGCGGCTCGATCCGCGACGCGGAGGTGATCGAGGCGGCGAACGAGCATGGGATGGCGATGGTCTTCACCGGCGTGCGTCACTTCCGCCATTAGGGACCGGCCGCGGCGGGCAGCCGATCTGTGGGGGATGGCCGCAGCCGCCGATCCGCGACCAGCGCGGCGCAAGCAGCGGCCACCGCTCGGCGGGTTGGCTACCACTCAGAAGCAGTAGAAAGGGGGATGGAACCGGGTGGTGGTGGCGGGGAGTGAAGGGGTTCGGGCCATGGGGTGGCGGCCAGGAAGACCGCGCCACGCCCACGCCGTTGGGTTGTGCGACCACCCCCCTTTCTACTTCGTCCTTCCTTCTTTCTCCTTTCTTTCCGTCTCTCCCCAAGGTGGCCTCGACTCGTGATGGCGATCCAGCGCAAGACCCACAAGGTCCTCGTCATCGGCGGGGGCGGTCGCGAGCACGCCCTGTGCTGGAAGCTCGCCGCCTCGCCCGCGGTGGCGCGGGTCTATTGCGCGCCGGGCAATGGCGGTACCCCGGCGGTGGCGACCCCCGTGGCAATCGGAGCCGGCGATCTCGACGGCCTGCTGCGTTTCGCCCGCGCCGAGTCGATCGACCTCACGGTGGTGGGGCCAGAGGCACCCCTGGTGGCGGGCATTGTCGACCGCTTCCGCGCCGCCAAGCTGCCGGTCTTCGGCCCGAGCGCGGCGGCGGCCCGGCTGGAGGGGTCGAAGGCGTTCGCCAAGCAGTTCATGGCGCGCCACCAGATCCCCACCGCCGCCTACGCGACCTTCACCGAGGTCAACCCGGCCCTCGCCTACGTGCGCGCCCAGGGGGCGCCGATCGTGGTGAAGGCGTCGGGGCTAGCCGCGGGCAAGGGGGTGATCGTCGCCATGACCGTGGCCGAGGCGGAGGTGGCGGTGCGCGCCATCCTTGCCGAGGGGGTCTTCGGCGCCGCCGGGGCGGAGGTGGTGATCGAGCAGTGTCTGGCCGGCGGGGAGTGCTCGGTGATCGCGATCACCGACGGGAAGGAGCTCTTCACCCTCCCCGCTGCCCAGGACCACAAGCGGATCGGCGACGGCGACACCGGCCCCAACACCGGCGGCATGGGCGCCTACTGCCCGGCGCCGATCCTCACCCCGGCGCTCGCCAAGCAGGTGGAGCGCGAGGTCCTGCGGCCGGTGATCGACGGCATGGCCGCGGACGGTACGCCATTTTCCGGCGTCCTCTACGCCGGCCTGATGATCTCCCCCGAGGGCCCCAAGGTGCTGGAGTTCAACGTCCGCTTCGGCGACCCCGAGTGCCAGCCGCTGATGGCGAACCTGGAGGACGACCTCTACACGGTCCTCGCCGCCGCCAGCCGCGGCGCGCTTGGGGGCTACACCCCGCACCCGCGGCCGGGAGCTGCCCTCACCGTGGTCCTCGCCGCCGCCGGCTACCCGGGGCCCTACCCGAAGGGCGACGTGATCACCGGTATCGAGACCGCGGAGGAAGACCCGCACGTGGTGGTCTTCCACGCCGGCACCCGCCTCGACGGCGACCGCCTGCTCACCGACGGCGGCCGAGTCCTGGGGGTTACCGGCTGCGGCGCCACCCTCGCCGAGGCCAAGCGGCGCGCCTACGCGGCGTGCGACCAGATCCACTTCGCCGGCAAGACCCTGCGCCACGACATCGGCGCCCGGGCGCGGTGATTTCGCCCACGGGCTAAAGAGCGCGCCGGTGTGCGTCTCGCACGATGCCTTTGTGCATGCGTACAACCCTTGATCTCAACGATGCGTTGTTGCGGGCGGCGAAACGGCGGGCGGCAGACCGCGGGGTGAGCCTGAAACGGGTGGTGGAAGAGGCCCTCCGCTCCCCCATCCAAGGTCTCCCGCAAGCGAAGGGCTACCGTCTCCCGTGGCGCACGGAGCACGGCAGACTCCAGCCCGGCGTCCGCCGCGATGACCGCGACCCCCTCTTCGACCTGATGGACGGCCGTCGTGGATCGCCGTCGACACCCACATCCTGCTCTACGCCCGCCGCCAGGAAGCACCCCACCACGCGGCGGCACGAGCACTCCTCGCGCAGCTTGCCGAAGGGGAGAAGTTGTGGGCCTTGCCTTGGCCCTGGGTCTACGAATACCGCTGCGGGCGACCCACCCGCGCGTCTTCGCTCCGCCGACGGAGCTTGAGGTCGCCCTCGAAGAGCTCCTCGCCCTCCTCGCCGCCCCCTCCCTTACCCTCCTCGGGGAGGGGCCGGCCCACAAGGCCACTTACAAAACGCGGTGCTCGCGAGTCACCCCACCGGCAACGTGGCACACGACGCCCCCCTCGCCGCCCTGGTGGTGGAGCATGGGGTGCAGGAGCTGCGCACCGCCGACCACGATTTTGCGCGGTCCCCCGGTGTTCACCCCCGTCATCCGTTCGGCGGAGATCATCGTCTCGCCGAGCGGGGCGAGACGGACTACTTGCCGCTCGGCTGGTGGTACGGGTTGTTGCCCGAGGCGTGGTCGGTGATGTCGACCACCTTGTTGATCTCCGGGACCTGGTCGACGATCGCCTTCACCACCCCCTGGCTGAGGGTCACCTTCGCCATGCCGCACCCCTGGCAGCCGCCGCCCATGCGCACGTAGGCGGTGTCGCCGTCGATCCCGACGAGCTGGATGAAGCCGCCGTGGCCGGCGATGCCCGGGTTGATCTGGGTCTCGATGATCTGCTTCACCGCCTCCCCCACCGGTCCGGTAGGCGGCGGCGGCATGGGCGGGGTGGCGTGGGGGGCGGTGATGTTGAAGCCGCCGTTGACGAAGTCGACCACCGCCTCCCGCAAAAAGTCGACGCTCGCGTGGTCCACGTGCAGGGTGAAGCCGTCGAACTCCACCACCGGATCGCGCGGGTCGCCGGTGCCACCGAGGACCCCGAAGTCGTACGCCGGGTTCATCGTGCCGCCGTTGCGCACCGCCATGTGGAGGTGGTTGCCGTCGTCCGCGTGGCCGTCGAGGTAGGCGCGGATCTGGACCTGGGCAGGGTCGGTAATGGCGATCATCGGATGGGCTCCTTGCGGTTGCGGTTGGGGGCTACACCCCAAGACGGCCATTTTGCCCACTCGCCCGGCGCTAGGCCACGCCTCGGCTCAACCCTGGCCGCCCCCCCGCCGCACCCCGTACGATCGCGCCCCACCCATTCCACGGAGCAGCCATGGCGCAGATCAATGTCCGGTTCAAGGAGGGGCCTGACCATCGCACCCACCACGCCAGCGGCGTGTGGGGCGGGATCACCCCCCAGCGGGAGGTGGTGGCGACCTTCTTCTTCGAGCAGCAGGCCTACCCCCAGGGGCTGGTGGTGCAGCTTGACGAGCAGGGCCGCCCCACGGAGACCGAGCGGCTCGGCGGCGGCGAGATGGTGCGTGAGCTTCTCGCCACCGTGGTGATGTCGCCGGCGGTCGCCCACTCGGTGGGCCAGTGGCTCCTGGAGAAGGCGCAAGCCGCCAACCCCAGCCCACCGCCCGCGGCGTAGCGGGCGCCACCCTCCCGCAGGAGGAAGTAGAAGGGGAGAGGCTGCATCCCCGCGGTAACGAACCACCCCCTTTCTGCTGGGCTCGGTCTGCGTTCACGGTAGCTCCCATTCCCGCCGCCAGGCGCCCCCCTCGCCGGCCGAGCCAGCCTCCTCCCCCCTTCACCGCGCATGGCGTGGGCTCCGTGGCCCGCCCTCCAGACCCTCGGGAGGGTCCCGCTTCCGAGGGTCTACATCGCCAGCGCCCGCGCCAGGTCGGCGATCAAATCGCGCGGGTCTTCGAGGCCGATGGAGAGGCGGATCAGGCCGGGGGTGATCCCCGCCGCCAGGCGTGCCTCTTCGGTGAGGCGGGCGTGGGTGGTGGAGGCGGGGTGGGAGATGATCGACTTCGTGTCCCCCAGGTTGGCGGTGCGCGAAAAGAGGCTCACCCCGTTCACCACCCGCACCGCCCGCTCCAGGTTGCCGGCATCGAAGGTGAGCAGCCCGCCCACCCCCTCCATCTGGCGCGCCGCCACCGCGCGGTACGGGTAGCTCGGAAGCGACGGGTGGGTGACCGCGGGGAGGTCGGTTCGGTCCGCGAGCCACGTGGCCACTTCGGTGGCGCCGGCGCAGTGGGCGGCCATGCGCACCGGCAGGGTCTCCAGCCCCTTGAGGAGCAGCCAGGCGTTGAAGGCGGAGAGGCACGGGCCGGTGGTGCGCAGGAACGAGAAGATCTCCCCCTGCACCAGGGGTGCGCTGCCGGCGATCACCCCGCCGAGGACCCGCCCCTGGCCATCGATGTACTTGGTCGCCGAGGTGATCACCAGGTCGGCGCCGTGGGCGAGCGGCCGCTGCAGGATCGGGGTAGCGAAGGCGTTGTCCACCGCCACCAGGGCGCCGGCCGCGTGGGCGATCTCGCACAGCCGCCGCAGGTCGACCATCGCCAGGGTCGGGTTCGACGGCGTCTCGACGAGGCAGAGCTTGGCGGGCCGGGCGAGGGCGCGCTCCCAGGCGGCGAGGTCGGCGAGGGGAACCAACTCCGCCGCAATCCCCCAGCGGCTGAGCCACTGCTCCACGAACAGGTGGGTGGAGCCAAAGACCTCGCGCGCGCACACCACCCGCTCGCCGGCGGAGAGGAGCGCCAGGCAGGTGGTGGCGATCGCCGCCATGCCGCTTGCTGTGGCCACCGCCGCCTCCGCCCCTTCCAAGGCGGCGTACCGCTCCTCAAACGCGCTGACCGTGGGGTTGGTGAAGCGCGAGTAGAGGTAGCCCTTCTCCGCGCCGGCGAAGATCGCTGCCTGCTGCTCGGCCGAGTCGAAGGTGAAGCTGGAGGTGAGGAAGCACGCCTCGCTGTGCTCGCGCAACGGCGTCGGGTGGCGGCCAGCGCGTACCGCCAGGGTGGCGGGGTGGAGGGGGGGGAGATCGGCCATCGGCGGGCTCCAGAGATCCAACCGCCGGCGGCCGCCGGCGGTGGCGGCAGGGTACGCCGGAGGCAGGGGCGGCGGGAGGGGACGCCCGCGCCGCGCCGCAAACCCGCGCCGCCGCCCGCGCCGCGCCTTGTGGCCCGGTCAACTTGGGTGCGATTCTCCCCACCCGCCTCGCCGAGAGCCTCTTCCCATGCGCCTTCCGTTCACCAAGATGCACGGCCTCGGCAACGACTTCGTCGTCCTCGATGGGGTGTCGCGCACCCTGCCGGCGCTGGCGCCCTACGCCCGCTTCCTGTGCGACCGGCGCTTCGGCATCGGCTGCGACCAGCTCTTGGTGGTCCTCCCTGCCCGCGATCCGACCTGCGACCTGCGCATGCAGATCTTCAACGCCGACGGCTCGGAGGTGGAGATGTGCGGCAACGGCATCCGCTGCTTCGCCCGCTACGTGGCGGCGCGCGGCCTGACGGCCAAGCAAGAGATCCGGGTGGAGACCGGCGCCGGGGTGATCGTCCCGCGTCTGGCGGGCGAGCGGGTGCGCGTCGACATGGGGAGGCCGCGGCTGGCCGGTCCGGAGATTCCGGTGGCCTCGGACGAGGCGGTGGTGATCGCTCACCCCCTGACGGTGGCGGGCGAGGTGCACCGGTTCACCTGCGTCTCCATGGGCAACCCGCACGGCGTCTGCTTTGTGAAGCGGGTGGCGGAGGTGGACCTCCCCCGCCTCGGCCCGGCGGCGGAGCACCACCCCTTCTTCCCGCGCCGGGCGAACATCGAGTTTGTCGAGGTGGTGGCGCCGGACGAGGTGCGGGTGCGGGTCTGGGAGCGCGGTGCCGGCGAGACCCTGGCGTGCGGCACGGGCGCCGCGGCGGTCTGCGTCGCCGGGGTGCTCGAGGGGCGTACCGAGCGTGACCTCACCGTCCACCTCCCGGGCGGCGACTTGCAGCTTGCCTGGTCGGAGGTGGACGACCACGTCACCATGACCGGCCCGACCGCCGAGGTCTTCACCGGCGAGATCGACCTGCAGGCGGCCCCCCGCGCCGCGACCCGGTAGCGGGCCATCGCCCGCCTCGAGGATGGGCTTGGGACCGCTCCTCCTCGACCGGCGCGGCCACCATGGCCACGGAGCCGTGACCGGAAGCCGTAGGTGCGCGGGAACGCCTTGGCCTTGCCCTTGAAACCCACCTGCCCGGCCGCGTCGAGCTGCTCCCGGTAGTCGGCGACGTGGCCGTCGAGGATCAAGTCGAACCGGTCGCGGTCCCCCCCGTCGAGGACCAGCGTCACGACCTGCTCGATCTGCGCGGCGGCGAGGATCGCCTGCGGGAACGCCTTGGCCTTGCCCTTGAAACCCACCTGCCCGGCCGCGTCGAGCTGCTCTCGGTAGTCGGCGACGTGGCTGTCGAGGATCAAGTCGAACCGGTCGCGGTCCCCCCCGTCGAGGACCAGCGTCACGACCTGCTCGATCTGCGCGGCGGCGAGGATCGCCTGGTGGACGGCCCGGCCGCGGCCGGTCGATACTCGGCGCCTTGTGGGCTGGAACGAGGAGGAGCGTCGTGAAGCGTGAGTCGATCGTCGGTCTCGACATTGGAACGACGAAGATCTGCGTGGTGGTGGGTCACCTGACCGACGACGATGAGATCGAGATCGTCGCCATCAGTACCCACCCCTCCACCGGCCTGCGCAAAGGAGTGGTGGTGAACATCGACGCCACCGTCGAGTCGATCCGGCGGGCGGTGGAGGAGGCGCAGAGCCTGGCCAAGGAGGAGATCACCCGCTGTTTCGTGGGGATCGCCGGCAGCCATATCGAGAGCTTCAACGCCCAGGGGGCGGTGCGGGTGGAAGGGGAGGAGGTCTCCCAGGGGGACGTGGAGCGGGCCCTGGATGCGGCGCGCGCGGCGGTCACCATCCGCGCGGATCGGGAGATCCTGCACGTGATCCCGCGTTCCTACATCGTCGACGATCAAGACGGCGTGGAAAAGCCGGTGGGGATGTTCGGCGGCCGGTTGGAGGCGGAGGTCCACGTGGTTACCGGCGCGGTGACCAGCGCCCAAAACCTGATGAAGTCGTGCAACCGCGCCGGTCTGGACGTGGCGGACATCGTCTTGGAACCCCTCGCCTCGTCCGAGGCGGTCCTCACCCCCGAGGAGCGGGAGCTGGGCGTCGCCCTGATCGACTCGGGCGGCGGCACCACCGACCTGGCGATCTTCTACCGCGGCGGGGTGTGGTACACGTCGGGCCTGCCGCTCGGCGGCAACAGCGTCACCAGCGACCTCTCCATTGGCCTGCGCACCCCCATGGCCGAGGCGGAGCGGATCAAGCAGCGCCACGGCTGCGCGCGCTCCACCATGGTGAACGAAGGCGAGATGATCGAGGTGCCGTCGGTGGGCGGCCGGCCGCCGCGCGAGCTCTCCCGCCAGATCCTCGCGGGGATCATCGAGCCGCGCCAGAAGGAGATCTACGCCCTCCTGCGCGAGGACATCGAGCGCTCCGGCTACTCGAACTTCATCGCCGCGGGCGCGGTCCTCACCGGCGGGGCATCGTGCATCGAGGGGGCGGAGCAGACCGCCGAGTCCGTCCTCCAGATGCCGGTGCGAATCGGTCGGCCGATTGGGGTGACCGGCTTGGTGGAGGCAACCTCCAACCCAAGCTACGCCACCGGCGTGGGGTTGGTGCTCTACGGCGCGAAGGCGTCGATGCAGGATGCCTATTTTCACCCCCTGGAGGCGGGCGACGGCTTCCTCGCTAGCCTCACGGCGCGCATGCGTAGCTGGTTTGAAAAAATCTTTTGACATTTTTTCAGGGCCATTCCATAAGAGCCACGAACCACCGCTCCCCCCTCCTTCCGCCCCTCCCCGGGGCACCCGCCTCCGGGCCGCTCTGGCCCACCTCTCGTCTGGCGTTCCCGCCACCCGTCTTTCCCCCCTCCCCCCTGTTTTACCCCGGCGCGTCGCGCTGGCGCGGATGTCGAGCCTGGTCGGACGTGCGCGAAGCGAGCGCGCGCCACCCCGGGTGATTCATCCGGGCCAACCCTGCTCCGGGACAAGGAGCATGGCCATGAATCTTACCTTCGCCGAGGAGACCGACCCCGCCGCCGTCATCAAGGTTGTGGGCTGTGGTGGGGGGGGCAACAACGCCCTCAACACGATGATCGCCACCGGGGTGAAGGGGGTCGACTTCATCGCCCTCAACACCGACGTCCAGGCCCTGGAGCGCTCCCTCGCGACGACGCGGATCGCGATCGGCGACACCGGCCTCGGCGCCGGCGCCCGGCCGGAGGTGGGGCGGGAGGCGGCGACCTCTGCGGCCGAGGCGATCCGTGAGCAGCTCGCCGGCGCCGACATGGTCTTCGTGACCGCCGGCATGGGGGGCGGCACGGGCACCGGCTCGGCGCCGATCGTCGCCCAGATCGCCAAGGAGGTCGGCGCGCTCACCGTCGCGGTGGTCACCAAGCCGTTCCTCTTCGAGGGCAAGCGGCGCATGCGCATCGCCGACCAAGGGCTCGAAGAGCTGCGCCGGGTGGTGGACACGGTCATCGTCATCCCCAACCAGCGCCTCATCTCGGTGGCCGACGACACCCTCTCCTTCCTGGACGCCTTCAAGATGGCGGACGAGGTGCTCACCAACGCGGTGAACGGCATCTCCGAGCTGATCACCACCCCCGGCTACATCAACCTCGACTTCGCCGATGTGCGCACGGTGATGCGCGACATGGGCGGCGCGGTGATGGGGTCGGGGCGGGCGAACGGCGCGAACCGGGCGACCGAGGCGGCCCTCAAGGCAATCTCCTCGCCGCTGTTGGAAGACAGCTCGATCGCCGGGGCGCGCGGCATCCTGATCAACATCACCGGCGGCCCCGACCTCACCCTCGCCGAGGTGAGCAGCGCCGCCTCGCTGGTGGAGAAGGAGGCGGACGACGACGCGGAGATCATCTTCGGCTCGGTGATCCACGACAACCTGGACGGGGAGATCCGGGTGACCGTGATCGCCACCGGCTTCGACCGGCCGCGCGAGCAGGTGGCGCCGCACGAGGTGGCCGCGGTGACGATGCCGATGGTCGAGGAGCTGAAGAAGGTGGTGAACGGCGAGCCGCTCTACGCCGACCCGAGCGGCGCCTTTGGTGCACGGCGCCCGCGTCCCGCGCCGGAGGAGCGCCCCGCCAGCCCGCAGTCCAACGCGGCGTGGCGCACCTTCCCGTCGACCAAGGACCTCGACATCCCGACCTTCCTGCGCGACCAGCTCGACTGAGACCCGCTCTCTCCCGCCGCGGCCGCGGCGGGAGAGAGCGGGCGGACCGACCGCGCGCGGTTGCGGCCTGGAACGGTCGCCATCCCGGGACGGTGGCCGGCGGCGCGCGGCGCCGGCCACCGTCTCTTTCTGGCGCCTCCTGAACGGGGGAGCCGCCCGCCACGGCGGACGGCGCGCCGTGCCGGCCGTCCGGTGACCAGGGGTTCTTGCTTCCCACGGGAGGAGCTTCGCGGGGGAGACCACGCGCCCCCCTCGCCTCCCCGGTAAAAGCCCCCTCCGCCGGTGATTCGCGCGGCGCGTGGTCTCCCCCGCGGCGATCGCGAGCGGGGGCGCTCCACCCCGTCTCCGCAACCCTCTCGCCCGCCCGCCGGGGGGGTGGCGAGGCGTCATCCCCCCACCCCCTCGCCGACCCGCGCCGGCGCGGTGCGCGGCCACGAACTGCGCTGGCGGCCCGTTGCCTCGCCTCTGCGGGAGCAGCGGTCGATACCGTATACTTGCGCACTTTCTAATCCGCCGCCGGTCGCCGGCGGTTTGCAGGGGAGGTGGTTATGGCCGCGGCGAAGATGGTGACGATGGACGGCAACGAGGCGGTCGCATCGGTGGCGTACCGGCTCAACGAGGTGATCGCCCTCTATCCGATCACCCCCTCCTCGCCGATGGGCGAGATCTCCGACGAGTGGGCAGTCAAGGGGCTGAAGAACATCTGGGGGACGATCCCGTCGCTCACCGAGATGCAGTCGGAGGGCGGCGCCGCGGGTGCGATCCACGGCGCCCTGCAAGGGGGTTCTTTGGCGACCACCTTCACCTCCTCCCAGGGGCTCCTGTTGATGATCCCCAACCTCTACAAGATCGCCGGCGAGCTCACCGCCTTTTGCCTGCACGTGGCGGCGCGCTGTATCGCCACCCACGCCCTATCGATCTTCGGCGACCACTCAGACGTGATGGCATGCCGGCAGACCGGCATGGCGCTGCTCTGCGCCTCGTCGGTGCAGGAGGCGCACGACTTCGCCCTCATCGCCCAGGCGGCGTCGTTGGCCTCGCGCATCCCCTTCATCCACTTCTTTGACGGCTTCCGCACCTCCCACGAGCTCGCCAAGATCCACCGCCTGAGCGACGACGACCTGCGGGCGCTGATCGACGAGGAGGCGGTGCTGGCCCACCGCGCCCGGGCGCTCGATCCAGATCGGCCGATCCTGCGCGGCTCGGCGCAGAACCCCGACACCTTCTTCCAGGCGCGCGAAGCGTGTAACCCGTACTACGCCGCCGGCGCGGCGGCGGTGGCGGCGATGATGGCGCGCTTCGCCCAGCAGACCGGCCGCCACTACCACCCCTTCGACTACACCGGCCACCCGCAGGCGGAGCGGGTGGCGGTGGTGATGGGCTCCGGCGCGGAGACCGTGCGCGAGACCGTGGCCCAGCTCGTGGCGGCGGGCGAGCGGGTGGGGGTGGTCACCGTCCGCCTCTACCGGCCGTTCGCGGCCGACTTGCTTCTCGCCGCCCTGCCCGCCACCACCCGCACGCTCACCGTGCTTGACCGCACCAAGGAGCCGGGCGCGGTGGGCGAGCCCCTCTACCTCGACGTGGTCACCGCGGTGGCCGAGGCGGCGCAGGCCGGGAGCCTGCCGCTCGCCCAGCGGCCGGTGGTGGTCGGTGGTCGCTACGGCCTCTCCTCCAAGGAGTTCACTCCGGCGATGGTGCAGGGGGTCTTCGCCGCCGCGAGCGCACCGGCCCCGCGGAACCATTTCACCGTCGGGATCGTCGATGACGTCTCCCACACCTCGCTCCCCTGGGACGAGGCGTTCGACATCGAACCCCCGGAGACCGTGCGCGCGATCTTCTACGGCCTTGGCTCCGACGGCACGGTGGGGGCGAACAAGAACACCATCAAGATCATCGGCGAGGAGACGGAGCTGTTCGTCCAGGGCTACTTCGTCTACGACTCGAAGAAGTCGGGGGCGGTGACCATCTCCCACCTGCGCTTCGGGCCGCGGCCGATCCACGCCCCCTACCTGATCCGCCAGGCGTCGTTCGTCGCCTGCCACCAGTTCCCGTTCGTGGACAAGTACGACATGCTCGCCGCCGCCGCCCCCGGCGCCACCTTCCTGATCAACGCGCCGTTCGCGCCGGCGGAGGTGTGGGACCACCTGCCGCGCGAGATGCAGGAACAGATCCTCGCCAAGGGACTGAAGCTCTACGCCATCGACGCCTACCGGGTGGCCGAGGAGGTGGGCATGGGCAGGCGCACCAACACCCTCATGCAGACCTGCTTCTTCGCCCTCTCCGGGGTGCTGCCGCGCGCCGAGGCGATCGCCAAGATCAAGCAGGCGATCGAGAAGACCTACGGCAAAAAGGGCGAGGAGGTGGTGCGGCGCAACTTCGAGGCGGTGGACGCGGCCCTTAGCCACCTGCACGAGATCGCCCTCCCGGCTGCCGCCACCAGCGACCACACCCGGCCGCCGGTCGTCAGCGCGGCTGCGCCGGAGTTCGTGCAGCGGGTCACCGCCCTGATGATGGCCGGTCTCGGCGACCAGCTCCCGGTCTCTTGCTTCCCCCCCGATGGCACCTGGCCTACCGGCACGACGCGCTGGGAGAAGCTCGGCACCGCGCTCGCGGTGCCGGTGTGGGAGCCGGAGCTGTGCACCGAGTGCGACCAGTGCGCGCTGGTCTGCCCGCACGCCGCGATCCGCGCCAAGGCGTACCCGGAAGAGGCGCTCGCCGGTGAGCCGGACGGCTTCTTGTCGTGGAAGTTCAAGGGCAAGCCGTTCGCCGACTGGAAGTTCACCATCCAGGTCGCGCCCGACGACTGCACCGGCTGCCGCCTGTGCACCGAGGTCTGCCCCGCCAAGGACAAGGCGAACCCGCGGCGCAAGGCGATCAACATGACCGACCGGGCCAAGGTCCTGGAGCGGGAGCGGGCGCGCTACCGCTTCTTCCTCGATCTGCCCGAGGTGCAACGGACCCAGCTCGACAAGCTCAACGTCAAGCAGGTCCAGCTCCTCCAGCCGCTGTTCGAGTACTCGGGCGCGTGCCCGGGCTGCGGCGAGACGCCGTACATCAAGCTGATCACCCAGCTCTTTGGCGACCGGATGATCATCGCCAACGCCACCGGCTGCTCGTCGATCTACGGCGGCAACCTGCCCACCACCCCGTACACCACCAACCGCGCCGGGCGCGGCCCGGCGTGGGCGAACTCGCTGTTCGAGGACAACGCCGAGTTCGGCCTCGGCCTCAGGCTCGGCGTCGAGGCGCAGCGGCGCGAGGCGGAGACGCTCCTCATGTGCCTCGCCAACGACCTTGGCGCCACCCTCACCGACGCCCTGCGCACCGCTGACCAATCCACCCCGGCGGGGATCGAGGCGCAGCGCGAGCGGGTCGCGCACCTACGCCAGGGGCTCGCCAAGCTCACCGACCCGCGCGCTTGCCGCCTGGCGCAGGTGGCGGACTCCCTGGTGGACCGCTCCGTGTGGATCTTCGGTGGCGATGGCTGGGCGTACGACATCGGCTACGGCGGCCTCGACCACGTCTTGTCGCTCACCCACAACGTCAACGTCCTAGTGATGGACACCGAGGTCTACTCGAACACCGGCGGCCAGGCCTCCAAGGCGACGCCGCTCGGCGCCGCGGCCAAGTTCGCCACCGCCGGCAAGGAGGTGGCGAAGAAGGACCTCGGGCTCATGGCGATGAGCTACGGCCACGTCTACGTGGCAAGCATCGCCTTCGGTGCCAAGGACGCCCACACGGTGAAGGCGATCGCCGAGGCAGAGGCGTACCCGGGCCCGTCGCTGCTCCTCGCCTACTCCCACTGCATCGCCCACGGCTACGACCTCGCCTTCGGGGTCGAGCAGCAAAAGCGGGCGGTGGACGCGGGCGTCTGGCCGCTCTACCGCTTCGACCCGCGGCGCCTTACCGCGGGCGAGCCGCCCCTGATCCTCGACGCGGAGGGCGGCAAGATCCCGGTGGCGGAGTTCATGAGCCACGAGACCCGCTTCCGGATGGTCGAGCGGATCAACCCGGAGCGCTTCCACCGCCTCGCCGCCCAGGCGCAGGCGGCGGCGACCCGGCGGCTTGCGGTCTACCGCCACCTCGCCGGCCTCCAGCTCGAACAGGCGAGCCCCAACGGCAGCCAGACCTTGACCACCCCGTAGACCGTGGTGCTGGGTGGCCCCCCTCCCCGATCTGAGCCCACCGCCCTCTGCCACTTCCAAAGCGGCTCCCCCCCCACGCCGACCCAACGTCCGCCCGGTCGTCCGCCCGGAGCCGCGCGGCCTCCCTCGGGGGCGGAGGGGCGGGCTCGCGCCCGGGGGGAGGGCGTTCGCCTAGCGACGTGGGGCTAGGCGACGAAGCACGGTCCACGACTCCGGGCCCACGACTCCGGCCATGGGTCCGCGCGGCTCAGGCGAGCGGGACAAAGTCCGCCCGGCTCCGTGCGCCTCTCGGCGGTACGCGGGTCGGAGATCACCGCCGGGGGCGGATTTCGCCCTCTTCATCCCCTTTCCTAGATCCGGGTCCACGACGCCGGTCCACGACCCCGGCCGCACTCCGCTGCGGCGCGGTCGATCCACCCCGTCCACCACGCCCCGCGAAGGAAGGGTTCGGTCGGACCCCCTCCCCCGGGAGGAGTGCGCGGAGGTGGTGGACCACCACCGTGTAACGCAGGAGACGCGCCTCTGCCTCCAACCCGCTAAGCCAGTGGTGGTACGCGGCCACCGGCTCGGCGCACTCGGTGAAGAACCGCTCCACCGCCGCGCCAACCCCCTCGCCGTGGTGGCGGGTGGTGAGGAGGTGGCGGGCGAGGCGGTAGCGGAGGGTATCGACCTCCTCTTCGAGGTCCACCTTGGCCCGCTCCTCCCAGGCGTCGCGGGCGATCCGCCGCCCGAGCCGCCTGGCGAGGGTGTCGAGGGCGAGGCGCTCCGCCACCTCCTCCAGGGCCTTGGCGATGGCGCCAAAGGGGAGGTGGTGGTTGCGGTGCAAATCGAGGACCTCGAGGATCCCGGCGAGCGCCGGAAGGCGTGCCACGTGGCGCGCCAACACCGCCGGGACCCCGTTACCGCGCAGCTCCGCGACCTGTCCCTCGTACCGCCGCCCCTGCAGCTCCAGCTCGAAGGCGTGGACCTGGCGGCGCACCTCCGGGATGGCGGTGAGGGGCGGCCGCGCATCCGGGGAGAGGTGGAGCAGCCGCCGGGTAAGCTCGGCAAGGAGCGCCTCCTGGCGCAACAGGAGGTCGTACTGGAGCCTGGCTTCGAGGCGGTCTTCGAGGTTGGCGATCCACAGGCGGGTGGCACCGGCGTCGCAGATGGCCTCGGCAAAGAGGTAGGCGTGGGCGATCTCCCAGGCCGCGCAGCCGCTCTCCTCCTCCACCTCGAAGAAGAAGCAGACCCCCGCCTGGTTGACGATCCGGTTGGCGACCACCGTGGCAAGGATCTGCCGCCGCAACGGGTGGCCGGCGAGGTGGCGGCGGAAGCGGCGGGCGACGCTGTCGGGGAAGTACCCCGCCAGGTACGGCTCGCTCCCGGCCGCCGCCCCCAGGGGCGAGTCGGTTAGCAGCCGCTCCAGGCGCAACTTCTCGTGGCCGAGCAAGACGCACAGGGTGGGGCGCGCCAGCCGCCCCTGCGTCGCCACCTGCTCCCGAAGCTCCGTGGGGGTGGCCACCACCTCCGCCGCCGGCAGGAGCCCCTCGGCGACCCGCTGCTCGATCAGACGGAGGAAGGGGGTGGGGTGGTCGTGGGAGCGCAGCTCGTCGAGGGAGACGCATGCCGACTGTCCCTCGTTATCGGCGAGGCACAGGGCGGCGACCTCGCCGGTGGCCCGCGCCAGGAGGCGATCGCGCGCCTTCCCGGATAGCCTCCCGATCTCGCAAAGGTGCTGGCAGAGCAGCTTGAGGTTGACCTCGTGGTCCGACAGGTCGACGCCGGCGGAGTTGTCCAGGGCGTCGGTGTTGATCCGCCCCCCGTGGGCCGCGATCTCCAGGCGGCCGCGCTGGGTGATGCCGAGGTTGCCCCCCTCGCCCACCACCCGGGCGCGCACCTCCGCCCCGTTTACCCGCACCCGGTCGTTCGCCTTGTCGCCCACCTCCACGTCGCGCTCGTTAGCCGCCTTGATGTAGGTGCCGATGCCGCCGTTGTAGAGCAGGTCCACCGGCGCGCTGAGGAGCAGGCGGATCAGCTCCTCGCCCGACACCCGCGCCTTGCGCGTCGCGAGCCGTTCGCGCGCCGCCTCGTGCAGCTCGATCTGCTTCGCGTCGCGCTCGAACACGCCGCCGCCGGCGCTGATCTTGTCCCGGTCGTAGTCACCCCAGGTGGAGTGGGGGAGGCGAAAGAGGCGGGCGCGCTCGGCGAAGCTCAGGGCCGGGTCCGGGTTGGGGTCGAGGAAGATGTGGCGGTGGTTGAAGGCGCCGATCAAGCGCAAGTGGCGCGAGCGGACCATGGCGTTGCCGAAGACGTCGCCCGCCATGTCGCCGATCCCGACGACGGTGAAGTCCTCCCGGTCGATGTCGAAGTCGAGCTCGCGGAAGTGGCGGCGGATGCAGATCCAGGCGCCACGGGCGGTGATTCCCTCTCTCTTGTGGTCGTAGCCGGTCGCGCCGCCCGAGGCGAAGGCGTCACCGAGCCAGAACCCCAGTCGCGCCGTCACCTCGTTCGCCGCGTCCGAGAGGTGCGCGGTCCCCTTGTCCGCCGCCACCACCAGATACGGGTCGTCGCCATCCTCCACCACCGTGTGCGGCGGGTGGACCACCTGGCCTCCCACCAGATTGTCGGTGACCGACAAGAGCACCTCGATGAAGGCCTGGTACTGGTCGTGCAGGTAGCGTGCCCGCGCCTCGGGTTCCGCGGGGGGGTGGCGGAGGCAGAAGCCGCCCTTCGCCCCCACCGGCACGATCACGCTGTTCTTCACCGTCTGCGCCTTCATCAAGCCGAGGATCTCGGTGCGGAAGTCGTCGGGCCGGTCCGAGTGGCGGAGGCCGCCGCGCGCCACCGGTCCGCCGCGCAGGTGGCACCCCTCGAGCTCGGCGCCGTGGCAGTAGATCTCGCGCCACGGCCGCGGCTCGACCATCCGCTCCACCCGACTGCAATCGACCTTGATTGCCACCACCTCTACCCCCGGCTGGAAGAAGTTGGTGCGCACCGTCGCCGCCACCACGTTCGCCAACCCGCGCAGAACCTCGTCGTCCGCCAGGTGGCTGACCGCGGCGAGCTCGTGCGCGAAGCGGCGCTGGGCCGCCGCCACCGCCTGCGCCCGTCCCGCAGCCACCGCCGGATCGAAGCGGGCGACGAACAGGGCGACCAGCGCCGCCACCGCCGCCGGGTAGGCCAAGAGCGTCCGCACCACCCCGCCCTCCATCAGCGTCGGGTTCACCTGCAAGAGGTAGCCGCGCACGGTGCGCACCAGCCGCACCTCCGCCGGCGACAGAGCGGCGAGGAGGATGAGGGCGTTGGTCGGGTCGTCCTGCAGGTGGCCGGTGAGCGTCCACCCCAGGGCGGTGCACAAATCGCCACATCGCGCACGCACCACGGTCGGGTCGCCGCCGAGGTGGACCACGTGGACCGTGTAGGCGCCGCCTCCGAGCGGTGCCTGGGTCTCGTCCGTGGCCACCAGGCCGAAGTTGCGCAGGGTTGGGATGAGCGCCATGAGCGATAGGCGGTGGTCGGTGAGGATGCGCAGTTGCAGACCACCGCCCTCGCCCCTGGTGCAGTACACCACCACCCCCTCCGCGTCGCCGAGCTGCGCCAGGCGCGCGAGGTCCTCCGCCGCCACCGCCGGCGTGGTCACCTCACGGTAGAGGGCGGGGAAGGTCGGCCCGTACCGGTGCAGCATCACGAAGGCGGGGTGCTCCCCCAAGCGTTCGATCAAGCGCCCGAGCAGCCGCTCCTCCCAGGTGGTGAGCACCGCGCGCAGGGTCTCGCGCAGGGCCAGCGCCGCGGGCGGCCGCACCCCGTCTACGACCGCGAGGTAGAAGACCACCACCGCCACCGCGTCCCCGAGGCTAACGACTTCATCGATGACCGGCGCGGCGAAGGCGCCGGCCACCGCCGCGGCTAGCCGCTCCACCACCGCCTCGCCGTAGCGCACCCGCGGCAGCCCCACGGTCACCGCCCAGTAGCGCCCGCCGCGCCCGGCGCGATAGCCGACGGAAAGCCCCTCGTCGCCCTCGATGGCGAGAAGCTCGTCGAAGCGCGCCACCAGCTCGGGAAGCGGCGCATAGAGGAGCTCGCGCTTCGGCAGGAGGTTGAACAGGGTGGCGATCTCGCGCCGCTGGTAGTGGCCCCCCTCCTGCCCGCGCGCATCCAGCAGCTGCGCCAGCTTGGCGCGCAACAGCGGCACCTCGCTCGCCGCCGCCTGCACGCCGCCGCGTGATAGGCGGCCGACGATGCAGTGGCGGCGTGGGGTCCCCTCCGCATCCAGCGTCTCGAAGAAGAAGGTCTCCGCCGGTTCGCGGTGGTGGCGGATGGTGGTACCGGCCGGGCTGAAGTCCACCGCCACCCACCCCCCCTCCACCGCCGCCGCGCCCGCCAGCTCCCCGCCCAGGCCGGGGATGAGACGGTCGAGGAGGCGGCGGTCGCGGGCGAGCCCAAGCGCCGCGCCATCCACCAGGGCCCAGCCGCCGGCCGCGGTGGCGCGGCGCTGCTCGTAGCCCAGGAAGATCAGGTGGCCGTCGCCGAGCCAGCCACAAAACGCCGCCGCCTCCGCGCCGCCCGGACGCGCCGCCAGCGCCGCGCCGATGTGTGCCAGGCGGCTCTGAAAACGGGGGAAGTCGATGATCGACAACCGCAGGCCGCGCAGGAGCCACGCCAGGGTGGTGCGCAGGCGGGCCAGGCGGCGCGGGTCGACGATCCGCTCGATCTGCAGGTAGATCAGGTGGTCGGCGCCGTCGAGCCCGGCGAGGGTCGGGTGGAGGGAGAGGAAGATACGGATCCCCTCCTTGCGCAGGAAGGTCCGCACCCCCTCGAAGATGAAGGGCGAGTCCATGCAACGGACCATCACCGTGGTGGTCTCCACGGTCAGGCAGCAGGGACCGGTACACCGCTCCAGGTTCGCCACCACCAGGTCCCAGCTGGCCGGCAGGATGCGGGCGACCTCGGCCGCCGGCGCCGCGCGGCCGAGGAAGTCCACCACCGCGCCGGTCACCACCACCCACTGCTCCACGGTGAGCCCGGCGGCGGCGGTGGAGGGGGCCGCCATGAGCCGTTTTGCCACCGCCGCCAGGTGCGCCTGCTCCCCTCGCGGGGCATGGGTGGCGATCCACCGCTCCACCTCCGCCACCGCCACGCCAACAACATGGGAGGAGGTAGTACGAGGCGCCATGGACAACTCCGGAGGGGGCGGGCCGAGCGTCACGCCGCCCCACGCCGCCCCGCGGGCGGCAAAAGAGAGGGGTGGAACACGCCGGCCGCCCTATGTACCACGGAAGGAGCGCCCGGTTGCAGCGCGGCTTGCGGCCGGCGCGCGGCGCGAGCGATGGCGGGCCGGATTTTGGCGAACGTCGCGAGAAGAGCGGGCTTGCGCCCGGATGCAGAACCGCGCGGAGCGACCGGGGCGGGCAACCCCCCCGGCCCCCATCCGCCACGCCGCCAAGTTCCGCGCCCGGTGGGCTCGCCGCGCCCGGTGTTGCTCGCCGCCGGCGATCGACCAAGGCTGCCCACCCGCAGGGGCTGCGGCTCGCCGCCAACGCCTCCCCCAGCGCGCCGGGCGATCGTGCGGGGGTCCCGCGGAGGAACAGCCTCGGCCGCCTTCCCCCGGCGCGCCGGGCGCGACCCCCACACCACCGCGTGGGGGGTGGCCTGGACGCCTCCCGCCCCCGCCCAACACACTCGGACCATGGACCCCCCCGCCCCCCCCGCCGCCGGCCGGCGGATCTTCGTCGGCGACGTGCAGGGGTGTCGCGACGAGCTTGTCGCGCTCCTTGAGCGATGCGCCTTCCGTGCCCGGCGCGACCAGCTCTGTCTGGTCGGTGATCTGGTGAACAAGGGGCCCGACTCGGACGGAGTGGTGGCCCTGGCGCGCCGCCTCGATGCCCTCGCGGTCCTCGGCAACCACGACCTGTGGTGGCTTGCCCACCGCCAAGGCCGGCCCGCCAACCGCACCTGGCTCGCCGCCCGCCCCCTGATCCACCTGTGGGACGACCTCTGCCTGGTCCACGCCGGCCTCGCCCCCACCTGGGACGATGCGACCCTCGAGCGGCTCGCCACCCGTCTCGCCCCGCCCCTCGACCTGGCCCAGCCGCCGGCGGAGGTGGAGTGGCTGGTGAACGTCCGCTACTGCACCGCCGACGGCCGGCGGCCCGCGGCCGACTGGCCGCCGCCGCCTTTGCCGTTTGCGCCGTGGGACCACCACTACCGCGGCGTGCGCACGGTCGTCTTCGGCCACTGGGCGCGCCGCGGCCTGGTGGTAGACGAGCGGCTACGCGGCCTCGATACGGGCTGCTGCTATGGCGGCCGCCTCACCGCCTGGATCGCCGAGGAAGACCGCCTGGTGCAGGTCGACGCGGCACGCTGCTACCAACCGGTGCGCTGAGCGCGCCGGCGCCGGGCGCAGTGGCCACGGGCGCGGCGCAGGGCGGGGCGGCGCCGGGCGCGGCGGATTGCGGTGGAGGTCGCGGCGGTACGGGGTGGGGGAGGGGCGCGGTGCGAGTGGGGCGCAAAGCGCGGTGGTACGGCGTACGCGGCAAGGCGGTGGACAGGGCGGGGCGGCGCCGGGCGTGTG
>Ga0210021_1000465_pt1 | contig 45981 bp, 34 predicted proteins | sample CryGeymeta201517_FD_183981 | JGI IMG/M metagenome (GOLD analysis project Ga0210021, IMG submission 183981) | Groundwater microbial communities from Crystal Geyser aquifers in Utah, USA - Crystal Geyser metaG 2015-17 (SPAdes) (version 2) | ecosystem: Environmental > Aquatic > Deep subsurface >... | reverse complement strand
ACACAAGCTAGTGCCTGCACCTGCCGATAGCCTGCACGCCGAACTGCGCGCGCTGATTGCCAGCAGCCGCCAGCGGCTGGCCGGTGCTGTGAATGCGGAGCTGACACGGCTGTATTGGAATGTGGGCGAACGCCTGCGCACCGAAGTGCTGGGCGGTGCGGATCGCGCCAAATACGGCGACCAACTGATCAACCGCGTGGGTGAGCAACTGGCGCAAGAATTTGGCCGTGGCTTTGAAGCCAAAAACCTGCGCCGCATGGTGCAGTTTGCCCAGGCGTTTCCGCAGCCCGAGATTGTCGCGACACTGTCACGACAATTGAGCTGGAGCCATTTTGTAAACCTGCTACCGCTCAAAACCGAGTCGGCACGGCAGTTTTACGCCAGCCAAGCCGCCACCAACACCTGGAGCGTGCGCGAGTTGCGCCACCAAATCGAACGCAAGGCCTTCGAGCGCACCGAGCTTGCCGCCTTGCAGACCAACACCCCCGTTCAGGCTGAGTCGGTCGATGCCGTCAACACCAGCCCCGCCCAAGTCTTCAAAGACCCGTACTTCTTAGACTTCTTGGGCCTGCGCCAAGGCCACAACGAGGCCGATCTCGAAGCCGCGATCCTGCGCCAACTGGAAGCCTTCATTCTGGAGCTGGGCCGGGGCTTTGCGTTTGTAGAGCGCCAAAAGCGCATGGTCATTGACGGCGACGACTTTTATCTGGACTTGCTTTTCTACCACCGCCGCCTGCGCCGCTTGGTGGCCATCGAACTCAAGCTGGGCCGCTTCAAAGCCGCGCACAAAGGCCAGATGGAGCTGTACCTGAAATGGCTGGACAAATTTGAGCGCCAGCCGGGCGAAGAGGCCCCCATCGGCCTCATCCTGTGCGCCGAATCCAGCCGCGAACAGGTGGAGCTGCTGCAAATGCACAAAGACGGCATCACCGTGGCCGAATACTGGACCGAACTGCCGCCCAAAGCGGAGCTGGAGCAAAAGCTGCATGCAGCTTTGCTTGAAGCGCGCGAGCGGCTGGCACGGCGTGGGGTGTTGCTGGGGGACTTGGATGATGAGTGATCACATGAAGGTCAGCAAAGGCATGGAGTTCCCCGTGGTGGCGCTGCCCGGCGTGGGCCACATACCCGCCAAAGGCGAAGACGAACAAGAAGCCGCGCGGGTGTTTTATGTTGCGGCGACGCGGGCTTCGCTGAGGTTGGTGATTGGAGGGGGTGGGGATGGGGGGTTGGGGAGAAATTGGGATTGTTTAGATGCGTCTGATTTTGCTCGCCTGAACTGTCGCAAGCGATGCCTACAATTCGACAACGCAGACACCTCTGAAAAGCTGCTCTATGCAGTGACAGATTAACAATCTTTGCCTAAATGGCCTATCAGAAGAATGAGGCTCAAATGACTACAAAACCGAACGCAGAAATTGAAGAAATCGAAGGGCTCGCTAATGAGAAAGATGATGTTTCTCTGGGTGGCTACCCTATCGATACCCTACTCATTCGAAACGAAAACCGAACCGTCCATGATGTATTGAGGAGGATTGCAAAAGGCTCATTTGTAATGAATCCTGATTTCCAACGCGACTTCATTTGGCAAGAAGATAAGCAAAGCAAGCTAATCGAGTCCGTGCTAATGCGAATTCCTTTACCAGTCTTTTACTTGGGCGAGGATGAAGAGGGCCGAATGGTTGTCGTTGACGGCCTACAGCGCCTTTCCACATTTCAGCGTTTCGTAAATAACGAGTTTCCGCTTAAGCTTCCCGATCAGGCGGAATTGAACAAAAGGTACTTTCGAGACCTTTCGCCAAAGATGCAAAACAGGATCGAGGACTGCAATTTAATCCTCTACGTAATTGATGCAAAAGTTCCTGAACAAGCACGTTTGGACATATTTGACAGGGTAAATGGCGGTGTTCCGTTGACACGCCAACAAATGCGAAACTGTTTATATATGGGTGCTGCAACGCGTTTTCTAAAAGAGGAAGCGACAACTAAATTATTCATAAAGACGACTGGGGGTAGTCTAAAAACAGCTCCAATGCGTGACCGAGAATTCGTAAATAGATTTTGTGCATTTCGACTTCTCCCTCTGCCAGACTATCGTGGGGACATGGATGATTTTTTGGCGAGAGGACTAAAAATTATGAACAAACTCTCACCAGATGCACTTCAGCAACTTAGGGGCCAATTCCATGCTGCTTTGAAAAATAATTTGGCAGTTTTTGGGCAGCATTCCTTTAGAAAACATACCCACATTGGGCAAGGGCGCAGCATACTAAACGCATCCCTTTGGGATGTGATGACCACAGTACTCTCTGAGTATTCAGAGAGTACTGTTGAGGCCAAAGCTTCAAGCGTGAGGGCTGCCTTTTTCGCATTGATGAACGATGATGATTTCATCACTGCGATCACATACGGTACGAACGATCCAAGAAAAGTCGCCTATCGATTCAAAACTGCAAGGTCTGTGTTTAAGGAGGCACTCAATGCTTAATCGACTTGATCTGCATGACTTCAAATGCTTTGAATTACTTAAACTACCTCTCGCCAGTTTGACACTTCTGTCTGGTGCCAACGCGTCCGGAAAATCATCTGTTCTCCAAGCCCTCGTTTTATTGCATCAAACGATGCGTGACCATGAGTGGGCCTCGCGCATCCTGTTGAATGGTGACGCAATCAAGCTGGGAACAGTCGGTGACATAGTTGATAAGGTTCACGGTCGCAAGACTGTTGAAATGGGTTTGTTAGATGGCGATTTGGAGTATCACTGGTCGTTTTCAGGCGATCGCTCCGAAATGTCAATGGGCGTGGCCACGGTCTCTGTGGGAGAGGTCGCGTATGAGCATCCAGAAAGGCTGCAATATTTGTTACCGCCTTTGTTCGATAGCACGACTGCAATCATGGTCGAGTCTGCATCAGATCATGGAGTCGGTGTTCTTCAACTAAATCTTGACTCATTGGCATACCGTCTAAGGAGTCTGTCTTACATAACCGCTGAACGAATCGGCCCTCGTGAGTTTTACCCAATTGAAGAGACTGCCTCTGTCGTTGGGCCTGCCGGTGAACACGCTGTCAGCGTGCTCCATTTAGGACGAGATGAGCATGTAATTGAAGGCTTAATTCTTCAGGGTGTGCCACCCACTCGGTTGCGGCAAGTAGAGGCACGCATGAGACAGTTTTTCCCAGGCTGTGGCTTGGTTGTGCTTCAAGTGCCGCAAGCCAATGCAGTAACCCTTGGACTACGAACATCTGAAGATACTGACTTTCATCGTCCGATTCACGTGGGCTTCGGTCTCACCCAAATACTGCCGATTATCGTCGCCGCTCTATCGACAAAGGTTGGCGGCATGCTACTCATTGAGAATCCAGAAGTACATCTCCATCCCGCCGGGCAGGCACTTATGGGGCAGTTCTTGGCGGAGGTCGCTAAGGCTGGGGTCCAAGTCATAGTGGAGACGCATAGCGATCACGTATTAAACGGTATTCGGAGGGCCGTTAAAGACGAGCGGATAGCACCTGAGAAAGTTGCCGTCCACTTCTTTAGGCCAAGGTCAAGTTCAGACGCCCAAGTAATGAGTCCACAGATAGACCGAATGGGCAATATCGACACTTGGCCAGATGGATTTTTCGATCAGTTTGATAAAGATATGAACTATTTTTCTGGCTGGGAGGTATGACGTGTCGTTTCTTACAAATGACCTGTCATTTCATGGCCAATTTCAAAACATAGTCACGTTTAGTAATGCAATAGGCCGGTTAATGGCTATACGGGAAATAGCACGTCGTTTCGGTCGAGAATTGCATTGTCATAGGGGTTTGGCAAATGCTCTGGTCATGCCCAATATGACAATGCCACAGGCAATTTTGGGACTATCGCAGAGCCAGCAGCGGGCACTCCGATCTTGGTTCACTAAGACTGGCCCTTTTTGGGAAGATACCCGTTCACATGGTCCCGACGATTATTTAGAGTTGAATGGGGCCGTTGTGACAGACACGGCCGTGGGCGAAGCCGCGTGGTGCCGACTAATTGGAATTGACCGCGAACTCGTCAGCGTCGCGCCGTCAAACTGGCAGTTTTCACCTTTGTCAGTTGAGCACTTGAATGGAGGGAACACTCCGACAACTGTTGAAGTGGAAAATCACTGGGATCCCGGTGCGCTTGAGAACGCTCTAGAGAACGCCCCTGTTCCAATGGCTACTTGGAGGCAGTTGGAAACACTGGCAAAGGCGAGATTCCCTTTACTTACGATTGCAACTGACGCGTTCACAGCACTTGACGGGCACCCCTTCGTACCTGGCGCTGCCCAGCGTTTGCTTTCAATAATGGGAATTCTGAATCAATTCAAGTCCTGCTTTGAAGCAGATGGCCAGCGAACAAAAGAAGGGCATGAGATCTACCAGAATTTCTTCACTGGAGCCAAGGAAGGTGGTGGCCATGGCGCAACATTCTCGGACTCGTCGGATAGTGAAAAGGAAGAGTTCAAGACGAAGCTGACTTTTAGGCAGCCTGATGATGCAAACAAAAGTATGTTTTGCACATGGCATGGCAAGGTTCAGACACCGCAAATTCGAGTCCACTTCTCTTGGCCAGTGAGAGCCAATGAACCACTCTATGTTGTGTATGTTGGGCCAAAGCTTACGAAGCGGTAGGCAATTGCCGAATCCCGATCGGCAAGTAGTAACACTTCATCTCGAAACAAAAGGGCCAAAGCAAAAGGGGCTGGGCTCGAATTTCCATACTTACTTCATTGATACAGGCACTTTTGAATTGTTTGTGAGCGGTTCCAGGTTGAACCTCTTGCGAACGAGCTCATTCGACTAGAAGAACAGCTTGGCAATACCCAATAAGAATGGATAGCACCGACATGCATGAAATCATCTGCCCGCACTGCAACAAAGCATTCAAAATCGACGAGGCGGGGTACGCAGATATCCTGAAGCAAGTTCGCGACGGCGCGTTCGAGCAGCAGTTGCATGAGCGTCTTGAATTGGCCGAGCAAGACAAGCGCAATGCCGTCGAACTGGCCCAGGCCCAGGTCGCCAGCGCAATGCAGAAGTCTGTTGTCGCCAAGGACTCCGAAATCCAGGAACTGAAAGCCCGGCTGGATGCAGCAGAGGTCGCGCGCAAACTCGCCATCATCGAGGCTCTGAGTGTAGTCCAAAAGGAGCGTGACGCGCTCGCGAATGAACTTGAGCAGGCCAAGCGCGACAAGCACGCCGCTTCAGAACTGGCCGAGGCCAAGCTCGCCAACGGGCTACAGAAAGCCGCAGCGGATAAGGACGCCGAGATCCAGGCGTTGAAGGCCAAGCTGGATTCCACCGGCATGATGCAAAAGCTGGCGATCACCGAGGCTGTGAATGTTGTCGAGCGGGAACGCGACGAGCTGAAGAATGGCCTGGCGCGGGCGGAGCTGGAAAAGCAACTCGCCGAAAAATCGCTCAAAGACAAGTACGAGACGCAGATCAAAGATCGCGATGATGCGATAGAGCGCCTGCGCGACATGAAGGCGCGCCTGTCCACCAAGATGGTGGGCGAGACGCTGGAGCAGCACTGCGAGACGGAGTTCAACCGCATTCGCGCCACAGCGTTTCCGCGGGCCTATTTTGAAAAGGATAACGACGCGCGAACCGGCAGCAAGGGCGACTACATTTTTCGCGACCTGGACGAGCCAGGCACTGAGATTGTCTCGATCATGTTCGAGATGAAAAATGAGAACGACCGCACCAGCACCAAGAACAAGAACGAAGACTTTCTGAAGGAGCTGGACAAGGATCGCCTTGAAAAGGGCTGCGAATATGCCGTGCTGGTCTCCCTGCTGGAGCCAGACAGTGAGCTGTACAACACCGGCATCGTGGATGTGTTCCACCGCTTCCCAAAGATGTACATCGTGCGCCCACAGTTCTTTCTGCCCATCATCACGCTGCTGCGCAATGCGGCGATGAACTCGCTCAAGTACAAGTCTGAGCTGGCGCTGGTCAGGGCGCAGAACATTGACATCACCAACTTTGAGGCCAGCCTGGATACCTTCAAGACCGCCTTCGCGCGCAACTACGACCTGGCCTCCAATAGTTTCAAAAAGGCCATTGATGAGATCGATAAATCCATCGACCACCTGCAAAAAACCAAGGACGCCCTGCTTGGCACAGACCGTAACTTGCGGCTTGCCAACGACAAGGCGCAAGACGTAACGATCAAGAAGCTGACGCGGGGCAACCCGACGATGGCAGCCAAGTTTGCCGACCTTAAAGATGCTGGTGCTTCCGACGCTGGATGAGTTATGTTTGGACTTATCCTCCTGCTGCGCCCGCACCGCGAGCACATGCACGGTGCCGATGGCTGCCCCGCAACCAAATCGCGCCACTTTATATGTCGCAATACCGCTTGCGCGACACTTTAAGTGGCGCGATACTGGCGCAATTCCACCAAAACCAGAGCCCATGCCACGCATCACCCCTCAAACCGAGCTTGACCAACTGCTTGCGCTGGTTGCTGCGCAGCCCGATGGTCTGGGCATTGATGCCATCACCCAGTCGCTGGGCAACAGCTTGACGCGCCGCACATTGCAGCGCCGATTGGCCTTGTTGGTCAAGCAAGGGCGGATTCAGAGCTTGGGCGAGGCGCGGGCGCTGCGATACGTGTGTGCCCCACGGGCCAACACGGGGACTGCATTCGTCCAGACACCAATGCCCACGCTGCAAGCTTCTGGCGAGGTATACGTGCCTGTTTCACCAGAAGGTGAAGAGATCAAAGCTTACGTGCGCCAACCGCGCGCCATGCGACCGCCAGTGGGTTACAAACTGACGTTTCTGGAGCAGTACCACCCCAATCACACCACCTATCTCCGCCCAAGTTTGCGGGACCAATTGCACGCCATGGGCAGAGCGCGCGCAGAGCAGACTCCCGCTGGCACTTTTGCGCGCGACATTCTGAACCGCTTGCTGATTGACCTGTCCTGGGCCTCCTCCATGCTGGAGGGCAACACCTACAGCCGGCTCGACACCGAACGGCTGATTGAATTCGGCCAAGCCGCCCAAGGCAAAACCGTGCTGGAAACCCAGATGATCCTGAACCACAAGCAGGCCATTGAATACCTGGTGCTTGACCCAGCGCATGCTCAAGTCACCCCCGATTGCATCGTCGCGCTGCATGCCTTTTTGTCGGATGGCTTGATGGCCGACCCCACAGCGGTGGGCCGCCTGCGCAGCCGGGCGGTAGAGATCGGCGGCAGCGTGTATTTGCCGGTGGCCTTGCCGCAGCGGCTGGAAGAATTGTTTGCCATCGTGATGCAAATAGCGGCGGAAATTGACGACCCCTTCGAGCAGGCTTTTTTTCTGATGGTGCATTTGCCCTACCTGCAGCCGTTTGAAGATGTGAACAAGCGCACCTCAAGACTGGCTGCCAACATTCCGCTCATTCGCCATAACCTGTGCCCACTGTCCTTCATCGACGTGCCGCAGCCGGCCTACGTGGACGCGATGATCGGCGTGTATGAACGCAACCGCGTCGATCTGCTGCGTGACGTGTTTGTGTGGGCCTACGAGCGCTCATGCCAGCACTACGTGGCCGTCAAGCAAAACCTGGTGTCGCCCGATATTTTTCGGCTGCGCTATCGTCAGGCCTTGAGCGACGTGGTGGCGACCATCGTTCAAAACGACGAGGCCGCGACCGAGGCCACCGTGAAAGCCAGGCTGCCGACAACAGTAGCCTTGGCCGACCAGGTTCATTTCACCCAACTGGTGTTGCAAGAGTTTTCCGCCTTGCACCCTGGGAATGCGGTGCGTTTTGGTATCCGGCAGCTGGCGCTTGCGGCTTGGCAGGAAAGGCATCGTGGGGCGGGTTGATAGACGTTGCCATGTGACTGGGTGCTTCGATGACGTGCGTCAGGGCTCAAGCGAAAATAAGTTGGACAAAGGAGGATGTGAGGACAAGCGTCAGGCTAGGCGCAAAGCGCGCGGTGTAGCTTGGCTACACAAGCGATTTGCAACAACGCATGGCGCTTGGCAACACAGCCGAACTGTTCAAGTTCTTTTCGCTTAGACCCTTAGCATGAAGATCATCAAAAGCCTCAGGCCAAGAAAAACTACTTTATTTATAGCTGCTAGCGCTTTATTTATAAGCGCCACAGGTCAATTTGATACATAACATTGAAAACAATGAATATGCCCAATACCCTGAACTGGACTGCGTCATGCCAAGCCTGAACTGGATCGGCAAAGATGCCGTTGTCAAACACCACAAGGATGTGCCGTATCACTTGCTGGAGCCGGTGCCTGCGTTGTCGTGCGGTGATGCGGCCAGCGGCAACCTGATCGTGCAGGGCGACAACCTGCACGCCCTCAAGGCGCTGCTGCCGCGCTACGCGGGCCAGGTGAAGTGCATCTACATTGACCCGCCTTACAACACCGGCAACGAAGGCTGGGCCTACAACGACAACGTCAACAGCCCCGAAATTCGCAAATGGCTGGGCGAAGTGGTGGGCAAAGAAGGCGAAACGCTGGACCGGCATGACCGTTGGCTGTGCATGATGTACCCGCGGCTGGTGTTGCTGCGGCAGTTTTTGCGGGAGGATGGTGCGATTTTTGTGTCGATTGACGACAACGAGGTGGCGACACTACGGCTGCTGATGGACGAGATCTTTGGGGCAGGGAATTTTGTCGCTACAGTGATTTGGCAAAAAAAACAATCGCCTCAAAGTGATGCGATCAATTTGTCGGATATGCACGATTATGTAATTTCCTTTGCCAAACAAGCAAAGCAGAGTCGCCAGGATCCTCGCGGTTGGAGCCGAAACCTATTGCCACGCGGCGATGTGCAAGACGCTCGTTTTGAGAACCTGGACAACGATCCGCGAGGGTCTTGGACTTCTACGGATTACACCTGTAACAAGACTGCCGCCGAACGACCGAATCTTTACTATGCAATCATTAATCCAAATAGCGGTGAGGAAATTTGGCCCTCTCGCACCCGTGTATGGGCATACGAAGTCGACGCCCACAAAAAAAATATAACTGAAGGCCGCGTATGGTGGGGCAGCAATGGAAAAACAAGGCCGCGCGTAAAAAAATATCTGGCGGAAGTTGCTGATGGAATTGTTCCATCTACATGGTGGACAAGAGAGTTTGCTGGCGACAACCAAGAGTCAAGGCGGGAGTTGAGAGGCATATTCGGGTCTGACGAGTCCGCACCTGATTTTTCGACACCCAAGCCTTCAAGCCTCATCCAACGCATCCTCCAAATCGCCACCGACAAAAATAGCCTCATCCTCGACAGCTTCGCTGGGTCCGGCACCACCGGCCACGCCGTGCTCAAACAAAACGCGGAAGACGGCGGCACGCGCAAATTTATTCTCGTTGAGATGGACGACAACATCGCCAAAAACGTCACCGCCGAGCGCGTCAGGCGCGTGAGCCACGGCTATACCAATGCCAAGGGTGAAACGGTGCTCGGCCTGTCGCCAGCGGGTGGCGGCTTTCAGTTCTGCACTCTGTCTGCCAAACCGCTGTTCACCCCGCAAGGCCAGATCCGCGACGATGTGACCTTTGTCCAACTGGCCGAGTTTGTCTGGTTTGCCGAGACCGGCAGCGGCTACATTGGCGACGCAGATTCGCCACTGCTGGGCGAACACGATGGTCGCGCCATCTATTTGCTTTACAACGGCATATTGAAAGACAAGTCAGTGGGCGGTGGCAATGTGCTGACGGGCGCCGTGTTTGACATCCTGCCGCCCTTTGCCGGCCCCAAAACCATCTATGCCGCAGCCTGTCGCCTGGGCGCGCCACGCCTGCAGCGCGAGCAAATTGCGTTCAAGCAAACGCCCTATGCGTTGGCGGTGTAAATTACCCTTTGTGAACACTGAAAGGATACGCAATGCAAACCCAAGAAATTATTGCCGAAGCGTGCAAGCTCGATTGGTCTGGGCGTTATGAAATTGCCCAGATCATGCTGGAATCTTTGGCGCAGCCAGACGATGTGATTGATCCGCGTTGGGAGGCCATGTTGAACAGCCGCCTGGAAGCCTATCGATCAGGTTTGGTGGTTGGCATCCCCGCCGAGGAAGTGTTAGGGCCTCTGTAATGAGGGTTGTTTTTGACCCGGCTGCGCGGACAGAATTTAACGATGTGCAGCAGCAATACGAGTATAAAAATGTGGGTCTTGGACAAGAGTTTGCTGAGTCTGTGCGCCAAGGGCTTCGACGTGTTTTGGCACAGCCACTGTCATGCCCCATTGAGGTGTCCGTGTTTCGCCGATTGGTTCTTAATTCCCCTACAAAGTGATCTATGCCGTGGAAGCTGATTGCGTGTACGTAGTGGCCGTAGCCCACCAGCGCCGAGAGCAGAACTATTGGCACAGCCGCATCACCAACCAATGACCCAATTCACCCCCAAAAAATACCAACAAGACCCGGCCAACCGGGGTGGCGTGCTCGACAGCGTGGAGGCTTATTTCAAGGCCATTCACACCTTTGGCCGCGCGTCACTTGCCTTCACTGCGGTCACAGAAGACCTGTGGGGCCAGGGCCTGCGCTACACACCGCTGGCCGGGTTTGCGCCGGACACACCCTACTTTTGCCTGCGCGTGCCCACCGGCGGCGGCAAAACCTGGCTGGCGGCCAAAAGCCTCGGCCTGGTGAACACGCATTTGCTGCGCGTGCCGCACAGCGTGGTGCTGTGGTTGGTGCCCAGCAAGCCAATTCGCGAGCAAACGCTGCGCGGCCTGAAAGATCGCAACCACCCGCTCAACGCCGCGCTGCGCGAGGCCGGCCCGGTCACGGTGCTGGATTTGCTTGATGCCAAGGCCTTGACGCGAGCCACGCTCGACACGTCCACGGTGGTGATTGTGGCCACACGGCAGGCGTTTCAGGTGGAAGACGAAGAGAGCCGCAAGGTGTATGAGTCAAGCGGCGCGCTGATGCACCACTTTGAAAACCTGACCCCCGCACAACGCCAGGGTTTGCTCAAAGACGGCGACACCGTGCCGTTTTCACTGGCCAATGTGTTGCGCCTGCGTCGCCCGTTTGTGGTGGTGGATGAGGCGCACAACAACCGCACTGAACTGGCCTTAGACATGCTGGCGCGCTTTAACCCCAGCGGCATCATGGAGCTCACCGCCACGCCCGACATGGCGCGAACCCCCAGCAATGTGCTGCACAGCGTGAGTGCGTCACAGCTCAAGGCCGAGCAGATGATCAAGCTGCCAGTGGTGCTGGAGACCGAACCGAATTGGCAACAGTGTTTGAGCGATGCCATCGCCCGGCGCAACGGCTTGCAAAAACTGGCCGATGATGAACAGCGCGCAGGCGCGCCCTACCTGCGGCCGATTGTGCTGATTCAGTCCGAGCCGCGGCGCGAGGGGCTGGACAAGCTGGACTTTGAACGCGTGCGCCAGGAATTGCTGACCAACCACGGCATTCCGGCTGACGAAATCATTGTGGCCACCAGTGATGAGAAGGGGCTGGAGAAGGTGGACGCGGACTACAAGCTTGGCATCAGCGACCCGGCTTGCCCGGTGAAGTTTGTCATCACCCAAAAGGCCTTGGCCGAAGGCTGGGACTGCCCGTTTGCCTATGTGTTGGTCAGCATGGCTTCATTGCAGTCGGCCACGTCGGTGGAGCAGTTACTGGGGCGCGTGTTGCGCCAGCCAGGGGCGGCGCACCGCGCTGCCAAAGAACTCAATCAGTCTTATGCGCTGGTGGTGTCACGCAGTTTTTTTGAGACGGCTTCCGCACTGCGCGACCGGCTGGTGGAGGGCGCTGGTTTTGACCGCAAAGATGTGGCTGAATTTGTGACGGCAGCCCGGCAAGAACAGCAAATTTTTGACCCTGAGGCCATGGGTAGCCAGGTGGAACTGCGCCCGGTGCTGGTCACCTTGCATGAAACCCCAAATCTGAAGGCTTTGCCCAAGGATTTGCGCAGTGCCATCAATGACAAGGTGGACTTTGACCGCAAAACCAGCACGCTCACCATCAGGGCACCGCTGACGTTGGATGAGACCGATGCCTTGAAGCAGCTGGTGGCGACCCCCTTGGCCAAAGCAAGCATTGAAGCGGCGGCAGTGGAGAGCCGGACCACCGCCATTGAGTTCTTCAAAACCCCGGCTGAAGAGGGCCAGACCCTGCTGGTGCCCCAGCTTGCACTGCGCGTGCAGGGTGCGTTGCAGTTGTTTGATGACCCCGAGGTGCTGGACTACCCGTGGGAGTTGTCGCTGTTCGATGCCAAACCCACACCAGACAACTTGTCAAAGCTCGGCATCGCCTTGACGGTGAGTGAGGGCGGCGTCATTGATGTCGATGATGCCAGCGGCAAGCTGGTTCAGGAATTCATGCCCAATTTGCAAAGAGACCTCGGCTTGGCCTACACGCCAGAGCACTGGGACAGCGTCAAACTGGCGGCGTGGCTATGCACCAATTTGCCAGAGCCCGCGCTCACCCATGCAAACAAATTGGCTTTCGTGTCGGGATGGCTGTCTGACCTGTTGGCGCAACCAGGTTTCGATTTGGGCCGGGCCAATTTGCAGAAGTTTTTGATGCGTCATCTGCTGGAGGCGCGCATTCGGGAACTTCGCATGGGCGCGGTCAAGCAAGCGTACCAGACTAGCTTGTTTGGCGAAGCTGCTGCTGAACGGGTCAGTGTCTCGACTGAGTTCGTTTATGACTTCAGGCCGGAGGTCTATGCACCCAGCCGAGACTATGACGGGCGGTTTGTACAGCACCGGTTCCGCAAGCACTTTTACAGCCGCATTGGTGACTTCGACAGCAAAGAAGAGTTTGAATGTGCGGTGTGGCTTGACACCCAAGCGCAAAAGGGGCGGCTACAGTATTGGGTGCGTAACCTGGCGCGTCGCGAAGGGGCCTCATTTTTCTTCCAGAAAGCCACCGGGCGCTTCTACCCTGACTTTGTTTGCAAACTCAACGACGACTCATTCCTGATCGTGGAGTACAAGGGCGCGAACAGCTGGACTGACGCGCAAGATGACCGCGACATCGGTGGGCTGTGGGCCGACCTGTCAAACGGAACTTGCAAATTTGTCATGATCACGGGCAAGCAATGGAGCGGGATAGACGTATTTCTGACAACTTTGACGGTCCACGGCATCGCCTAACTGCACGCCTGCACCCAGCATGTTCTGGCCATGGCCGTCCATTGCTACCTGCTGCACTAGGCCTGAATTTGCTCGATGGGTACTTGATGGCTCAGACACCCACGCACCCCATGAATTGTTGAAGGTCATTCAGACCCAAGACGCGTACTTGAGTGCGCTTATCAAAATCGCGCAGGTCATCCCGGCGTGCTTGCCTCTGAGCTACGATGCAATTACACCTCCCACATGAGCACACTTCGTTTTGAGTGGGACGAGCACAAAGCCGCAGTCAATGTCAAAAAAAATCACGGCATGAGCTTTGACGAAGCCTAGTCCGTTTTTTTGGACGAACGCGCCAAGCTGATTGACGATCCGGATCACGCGGACGATGAAGAACGCTTTGTTCTCCTGGGTCTGAGCCGCACACTGCGCCTGCTGGTGGTGTGCCACTGCTACAGGAGCAAAGGCAACACCATTCGAATCATCTCTGCTCGCAAGGCCAGTACCCATGAGGCGAAGTCTTACCCCTATAGGTTTTATATGCGCAAAGAATACGATTTTTCCACTGCCCGCAAGAACCCCTACGCGGCTCAGCCCAAAATGCAAATCACCATCCGGCTGGATGAGGAGTCAATCAACTATTTCAAAGCCATTTCTGAAGAGGTTGGCATGCCCTATCAGAGCCTTATCAACCTGTACTTGCGTGACTGCGCAGCGACACAACGCAAGCTGGATTTGAGCTGGAGGTAGCCAGCGAAAGCGACAGGGCTTCATGCGGTGTGCGTCGCACGTTTGCGCCACTCACACAGCACGCCAAGATGGCAGATACAGCGACAATCAACTCCTTTTCTACCCACGGCTCCAGCCAAGCCAAGCCACACCCCCATGACACAAGACCAGAACGCCGCCCCTGCCGCCAACGAGTCCACCCTGTGCGCGCCATGCGCCGGTATTCAACGCCACTGGCGGCGTGCGCCCGGCCATGCCGAGCTGGTGCAAGCCAACAACCGCCAGGAGGCGCGTGGTGCGCACACCGTCACTGTGACGCGCTACCGCTGTGACCACTGCGGCGCCATTTGGGACTATGAAAACAACCGGGCCGACCAGCGCACCGGTTGGTCGTTGGTGCGCTGCTAATAGCCGCACCCCTGGTGGCCATGCCCACACGGCCCATGCCCCAAACAACACACGCTGAACACGCTGAACACGCTGTCGTGCGCTTGCGCGCCGAGCGCCTGGCACGCGCCGTCAAACCTTTTCGTGCCCGGGGTGGCCCGGCCGAGCGTTGTCCGGGTTGCCGCGTGATGCCCAGCCACTGCCTGTGCGGCTTGCGCCCTGTCGTGCCCACGCAGGCGGGCATGTGCCTGCTGATGGCCGACATTGAGCCCCTCAAACCCAGCAACACCGGCTGGCTGATTGCCGACGTGGTGGCCGACACCTTTGCCTACAGCTGGGCACGCACCTGGGTCGACCCACGCTTGCTGGCCCTGCTGGCCGACCCGCAGTGGCAAGCGTATGTGGTGTTTCCGGGCGAATTTGTCACGCCCGATCGGGTGGTGACCGCGCTGTTGCCCGATACGGCCGCCGATGGGCAACGCCGCAAGCGGCCGCTGTTTGTGCTGCTGGATGCCACTTGGTCTGAGGCGTGCAAGATGTTTCGCAAAAGCCCGTACCTGAACCATTTGCCGGTGCTCAGCCTGCACCCCGAACAGGCGTCAAGTTACCGCCTGCGCCGCTCCAGCCGTTCAGACCACTTTTGCACCTCGGAGGTGGGCGCCCTGTGCCTGGCGCTGGCCGGTGAACCGCACGCTGCACAGGTGCTGAACGCTTACCTGGACGTGTTTACCAACCACTACCTGCAGGCCAAGAACCAGCAGCCGCTGGATTGGAACGACGCGGCGCACCAGCGCTTGCAAGCGTTGTGCAGTTAATCCTATATTGATAGCTACAAGCCCAGCAAATAAAAGGGCTAGAGGCCTATTTTGCTTATTGTTTTCCAAAGCCAAAAATGTTTGGCTCGACAATGCCTTCGAGCTGGTTCACCAGGCGCAGCAGCGGTTTGAGCTCGCGGTAGCGGGCGCAGGTGTGGCGGATGTAGTTGATGAAGCGTGGCGCATCGGCCAGGTACTGCGGCTTGCCGTCGCGCAGCGTCAGGCGGGCAAAAATACCGGCCACTTTCAGGTGGCGCTGCAGCCCCATCCACTCCACACCGCGGTAAAACTCGCCAAAGTCGTCTCCCACCGGCAAGCCTGCTTGGCGCGCCTTGTCCCAATAGCGGATGGTCACGTCCAGGCAAAAGTCTTCGTCCCAACTCAAAAACGCGTCGCGCATCAGGCTGGCAATGTCGTAGGTGATGGGGCCGTAGACCGCGTCCTGAAAATCCAGCACCCCGATACCAGCCTCGACGCTTGTCGCTGCGCGTACTTTGCTGCCCCCCATCATCAGATTTCGGGGCATGAAGTCGCGGTGCACAAACACACGGGGCTGGGTCAGCACCGTGGCGATGATTTGCTTGAAGGTGTTGTCCAGGGTGAAGCGCATGGCCTCATCAATGGCCACGCCTTTGTGCCTGATGATGTACCAGTCGGGGAACAGCGCCAGCTCGCGGTGCAGCAAGGCTTCGTCATAAGGCGGCAACACGTCTGGTTGGGAGCTGAGTTGCCAGGCAATCAGCGCGTCCACCGCCTGCGTATACAGCGGCAGGTTGGCTTGCGTGTCTTGGTGGTTGATGGCCTGCATCATGGTCTGCGCGCCCAGATCCGTCAGCAGCATGAAACCCTGAGCCTCGTCCCAGGCCAGCACCTGCGGCGCGTGCAGGCCAGCGGTCTGCATCAAGCCCGCCACCTTGACAAAAGGCTGGCAGTTTTCCTTATCCGGAGGCGCATCCATGATGATGAATGAAATTGGCCTCTGGCCCTTGTCCAAAGAGGGTAAAGCGCTATCAATTCTGAAGTAACGCCGAAAGCTGGCATCGGCCGATGCCAAACGCAGACTGGCAAGCTGCAGGCCATGTTGGGAGGCCAGGTGGCCGAGCCAGTGGTTGAAATGGGCGGCGCGGCTGGCATCGCTCCAGACCACGTCGGTGTTGGGTGCAGTTTGGGGGGATGGGGCTTGTGTCATGGATAATCGATTCTACAAACGCATCCTCTGCCTGCCCATCGTTGCCCACCTACCCGCCCGAGTACTTTTATTGTCTTTGACCGATGTGCATTTTTAAACCGCGCTTTTCGAAGAGTCCCACCCCACGGCAGCCCGTGCCAATGCGTTTCGCTTTGGCTCCGGTGTACTTGCTGGTGGCTTTGCTGCCATGGTCGCTGGCACAGGCGCAAGAGGTGGATGCACCGCCCCTGACGCTGCAACCCAGTCCCCTGCTGCAGGAGTCAATCGACCCGCAGGTACGCAGCAGCTTGCCCAGCTTTGTGTCTGGCCTGCACATTGACGGCCGCCCCGATCTTGAAACCGTGGTGCAAGGCCAGGCCATGCTGCGCAAGGGCGACATCGTCATCAAGGCCGACCGGCTTGAATACAACCAACCGACCGACTTGGCCAAAGCCCGTGGCAACGTGCGGGTGAACCGGGCCGGCAATGTGTATGAAGGCCGGTTGCTGGAGCTCAAAGTGGATGCGTTTGAGGGGTTTTTTAACCAGCCCACGTACCATTTTTTGCGTAATGATGCGCATGGCCAGGCCGACCGGGTCGACTTTGTGGATGAGCAGCGCGCCGTGATCCACAACGCCACGTTCACCACCTGCAAGCGCCTGCCGGGTCCGAGCTGGCTGCCCGACTGGATTTTGCGCGCCAGCACCATCAGCCTGGACTACGACGAAGATGTGGGCACCGCCGAGGGTGCGGTGCTGAGCTTTAAGGGTGTGCCGCTGTTGCCTGTGCCCTATGTGACGTTTCCGCTCAGTGACCAGCGCAAGTCGGGGTTGTTGCCCCCCACGTTGGGAGTGGACACCGTCAACGGCACAGAACTTTCCGTGCCCTACTACTGGAACATCGCCCCCAACCGCGATGCCACCCTGACCCCAACGGTGATGACCAAACGCGGCTTGAGCCTGGACTCCGAATTTCGCTACCTCGAATCCAGCTACGCTGGTACTGCCCACCTGAACTGGATGCCTGACGACAAGCTGCGCGACAGCAACCGCTGGAGCTTTAATCTGAACCACCAGGCACAAATTCCCAGTGCCTGGACTAACGACGGTCTGGCATTGCACCTGAAGTTAAACCGTGCGAGTGACGACAACTATTGGCGCGATTTCACACAAAACAACACCACCACAAGTACCACCAGCGACACCACTACCAACCTGAATGGTTCGTCAGTTGTCGACACCACGGTGCAACGGCTGCTGGCCAACGATGCCACCCTGACCTGGCACAACGGCGCATGGGCTTCCAGCGTGCGCGCCCTGAAGTGGCAAACGCTGCAAGACCCGTTGGCTCCCATCGTGCCTCCCTATGACCGTGTACCCCAGGTCAGCACCACCTACAGCCGCACCAATCTGGCCGGGTTTGATCTTTCATTCACTGCCGATTTCACCCAGTTTCAGGCCGATGTCGCTCGCACCGGTCAAGTTAACGGCAAACGCAGTTATGCGCTTGTGCAAAGCAGCTATCCGGTCAACCTGCCGTCCGGGTTTTTGCGACCCAAACTGCAATTGCACACGACTACTTACCAGTTTGACTCACCCTTGTCCAGCGGGGCCAACAGCGCCACCCGGGTAGTGCCCACGTTCAGCATGGACAGTGGCCTGGTGTTTGAACGCGACATGTCCTTGTTTGGGCGCAATTTGCAGCAAACCCTTGAGCCCCGTGCGTTTTATGTCAACACGCCATACCGCAACCAGAACCTGCTGCCCAATTACGACTCTGGGCTCCTGGACTTTAACTTGGCCACCATTTATACAGAAAACGCTTTTGTCGGCAACGACCGCATTTCTGACAGCAACCTGCTCACTTTTGGCGTAACTTCGCGCATTCTGGATTCAGCCAACGGCATAGAGGCCGCCCAAATTGGTATTGCACAACGTTTGCGCTTGCGCAACCAAAACGTCACCCTACCCGGAGGCAGTGCGGTGCAAGACCGCTTGAGCGACCTCTTGCTTGGTACCTCAGTGCATTGGGATCCACTATGGAGCTTTGAGGGCAATGTGCAATTCACACCCAAAACCAATGATTCCGTGCGATCAACACTCGGAGCGCGTTACCGGTCAGGAAGTTTCAAGACGCTAAATGCGGCCTACCGATTCCAGCGCAACGTGAGCGAGTTAATTGATCTAAGTTGGCAATGGCCGCTAAATGCACCCAACACATCTGATCAGGCTTTGAACCTGACGTTGCCACCCAGCCAACGCTGGTACAGCGTGGGGCGTCTAAACTACAGTATCAAAGAAAGCCGTCTGGTCAATGCACTGCTGGGTTTTGAATACGATGCCGGTTGCTGGCTTGGGCGCGTGGTGATGGAGCGTATTCAAACCAGCACCAGCAGCGCCACCCAACGCATCATGTTTCAGTTGGAATTTGTGGGCTTTTCCAGACTGGGGGTAAACCCGATCAAGTCTCTACAGACTAACATCCCTTTTTACCAAAACTTGCGCGATCCGTCTGGCGCGTCAAGTCGTTTCAGCAACTACGATTGAACCCGACTCATGAAAAACCGTTTCGTATTTTTAACCGTGCTGGCCGTAACGCTTTCCCCGCTAGGGTCGGCATCAGCACAAGGCTTGCGCTTGCCCCCCACGGCCACCTTGGCAGCAAGCAACACTGCCAACACCGCGACACAGGCGGACTTCATTGTGGCGGTAGTCAATTCCGAACCCATCACCAACGCCGAAGTACGACGCGAAATACAGCGTGTCCAAGCGCAATTGGCGCAGCTACGCCGTCCCCAACCCCCAATTCAGGAACTGGCATCAGAGGTGCTGGAGAGTCTGATCAACCTCAAAGCCCAAGTGCAGCTGGCACGTGAAATGGGTTTGCGCATTGAGGATTCGGCCATTGATCAAACCGAACTCACCATTGCCCAACAAAACCAGATTGAGGTCGCTGAACTTCACCGCAGATTACAGAACGATGGTTTTTCTGTGACGCAATTCAGATCCCAGTTGCACGACCAGCTGCTACAGCAGCGTTTGCGTGACCGCGAAGTAGAGTCCCGGGTTCGGGTCAGCGATCTGGACATTGATCAATACCTTGAAGATCAAAAAAACAACTTCAACCCTGATTCCGTGCAAATCAACCTGGCGCAAATTCTGGTTGCCGTGCCCGAGTCTGCTACTGAGACGCAAATTGCGGCGCTGCGCATGCGTGCGCAACAGGTACTCAAGCGAGCCAAAGCCGGGGAAAACTTTGCCAACCTGGTGCACGAATATTCCGACATCCCAGCCCCCAGCAATGACGGACTGATGGGGCTGCGTGAGGTGAGTCGTTACCCCACTTTATTTGTTCAGGCCACCCAAGCACTCAACGAGGATGAAGTAGCTGACCTGGTGCATTCGCCTGCGGGGTTTCATGTGCTCAAGGTGGTGAAAAAAAACACGCCCGGTATGCCGGCTGCTACCGTCACAGAAAGTCACGCGCGGCACATTTTGTTGCGACCCAGCGCAAGTCTGAGCGAGACTGAAGCTCAGTCTAAATTGGCCAATTTCAAAAAACAGGTGCTTAACGGCGTTGAAGATTTTGCTGCCCTGGCACGCACGAACTCCCAAGACAGCAGCGCCCAGCAGGGGGGTGATCTGGGTTGGGCGTCCCCGGGCATGTTTGTACCGGAATTTGAAGGGGCAATGAACCGTCTGGCTCCTGGTGAAATCAGTGATCCGCTGGTGTCACGTTTTGGTGTGCATTTGATTCAGCTGCTGGAACGACGCAAAGTCAATCTGAACCCAGCTCAGCTGCGTGAATCAGTTCGAGCCGTCTTGCACGAGAAGAAATTTGGCGAAGCCTATCTGACCTGGGCGCAAGAGGTGCGCGCTCGTGCTTACGTGGAGTTACGTGATGCACCGCAATAAGTTGGCTCAACCTTGAAGCACACAACCCACATCCCGCGCAAACGCTTTGGCCAACACTTTCTGGCCGATGGCGGCATCATCGATGCCATTGTCCAGGCCATCGACCCCAAAGCGGGCGATCCCATGGTCGAAATTGGCCCGGGCCTGGCAGCCCTGACGCAGCCCCTGGTGGAGCGGCTCGGGGCCTTGACCGTGATCGAGCTAGACCGCGACCTGGCTCAGCGCCTGCGTGCACACGGGCAGCTCACGGTCATTGAATCTGATGTATTAAAAGTAGACTTTGCCCATATATTTGCTGGGCTTGGTGCTATTAAATTGAGAGTTGTTGGCAACTTGCCTTACAACATTTCCACGCCCATTTTGTTTCATCTGCTGCAGTACGTGGAGGTGATCCAAGACCAACACTTCATGCTTCAAAAAGAAGTGATCGACCGCATGGTGGCCCAACCCAGCACCGCCGCTTATGGTCGCTTGAGTGTGATGCTGCAGTGGCGCTATGCCATGGAAAACGTGCTGTTTGTGCCGCCCGAGAGCTTTGATCCGCCGCCGCGCGTGGACAGCGCTGTGGTGCGCATGCTGCCGCGCACGGATGCTGCAACGGTGGATGTGCGCTGCCTGAGCGAACTGGTACAGGTGGCTTTCAGCCAGCGGCGCAAGTTGTTACGCCACACGCTGGGGGTCTGGCTGGAAGGCAAGAACTTTGACGGGGCGTTCAATGTGCAACGCCGCGCCGAAGAAGTACCCGTGGATGAGTACGTGGCGTTGGCTCAGGCAGTAGTCCAGTAACCGGCGTTGAACGGGCTGCTCATGCGCAGCGCTTGGGGCGAGATGTCGAGCAATTTGTCGGTGGGCATTTTTTCGCCGCTTTCCGTCAGCAGTTCAATGTGGCCTGAACCCGGCTGACTGGCTGGATGTGCTGCGTCGGCAGCTGCTTGGCTGTGAGCCGAGCGCGCCACCGAAAACGAATAGAAACAACGGAAAGGTACCTTGCGGTCACCCCAGTAGTCAACGGTGTCGCGAAAAATATCGAGCAGTTGCTCACGCGCTTCCTTGTCAAACTTGGTGTTGGCAGGAATATGTTCCAACACGGCAATAAAGCCGGTTTGCGTGCCCGATTTGTGCACCGGGTCGGTCATGCTGTCGTACAACGAATCAAAGTTTTTGCCCACAGACACGGTCAACATAAACTGCTTCCCAATCAGGTCTAGCACATCCTGCTTGCTTTGCGCGGTGGCCAGGTTGGCATACAAAAAATGATGCCCTAATGCCTGCGCCGCTTGTTGCAGATCAGGCACGCGAAAGGCTCGGATGGATTGCACAATGTTGGTGCGAATACCGCGCAGCGGCAACTCGGCTGCGTTCACAGTGGCAGGGGTGATAGGTTGGGCAAGTGACATATTTTTCTTTCTAAATTGCTGGCAGCAAAACTTCTATTTTTAAGGCACGATCCTGCGAAAACTCGCATAGTGATCGGCGGTGTAGTAACAGACATCCGGCGTGGTTCGCGCACCGCCACAAACGATTCGTTTGACCCCGCGGTGACTTAAACCCGGTGTCGGCACCGTGTACTCCAGGTAATACCCCCGTTTTTTTGCAGGCAATATGCGTTCGCGATTGCCAAACGTCGCACCATCTTTTTCAGAGGCGAACGGCCCACCTTGATGAATCAAGGCATAGGTTTCAACACCCTGCTTGGGCAATTCAGCCAAGCCAATACTGGCTTGCAAACTGACCGCAGCGGGAGCCCGAGCAACCGCCACACCAATCGATACCGTTGCGGCCACACACAGGCAAGTGAGTACCAACTTGACAGTGCTTGTTATGGACATGTGCGCTTTGACTTCCTGCAAAACAACGGGTAAACCCGAATAATCAAGGGCGCTAGTGTCGGTGATCCCAATAAAAAAAGCAAGCTTTTGCCCAATAAATAGGCAATGCTTGCATGGGGAATAGAAGGCTAAGTGTGTACTAACTTAGCCTTTTAAGGCTTACCGAATTGCGTTTGCATCCGCTACTGTCAGAGCGGTCATGTTCACAATTCGGCGCACGGTGGTGCTGGCCGTCAAAATATGCACCGGTTTTGCAGCGCCCAGCAACACCGGGCCGACGGCAATATTGCCACCCGCCGCTGTTTTCAGCAAGTTGTAGGCGATGTTGGCGGCATCTATGTTGGGCAGTACCAGCAGGTTGGCATCGCCATAAAGGGTGCTATTGGGCATCAGATGGGTTCGCAGCGCGCCGTCCAGCGCCACGTCGCCGTGCATTTCGCCATCCACCTCAAGCCAGGGAGCCTGCACCCGCAACAAGGCCAGCGTGTCGCGCATCTTGAGGGCACTCGGCTGGTTGCTAGAGCCAAAACTGGAATGCGACAACAACGCAGCCTTGGGAGGAATGCCAAAACGCATCATTTCTTCTGCCGCCATGATTGTGATCTCGGCCAGCTGTTCAGCCGTGGGGTCGTAGTTGACGTGGGTGTCCACCAAAAAGACCTGGCGGCCGGGCAACATCAGGCCATTCATGCAGGCGTAGTTGTTAACCCCTTCGCGCTTGCCCACCACCTGGTCGAGGTATTGCAGATGCAGCGAAGTGGTGCCCCAGGTGCCGCAGATCAGTCCATCCACATAGCCCTTGTGCAGCATCATGCTGCCAATGAGGGTCAGGCGACGGCGCATTTCAATTTTTGCAATCTGCACCGTGATGCCCTTGCGTTCAGTCATGCGGTGGTAGGTTTGCCAGAAGTCGCGGTAGCGCTCATCCTGCTCGACGTTAACCACTTCGTAATCAACCCCTTGTTGCAGGCGTAGACCGAATTTTTCAATGCGCGCCGCGATCACTTTCGGTCGACCAATCAGGGTCGGGAACGCCAAGCCCTCGTCCACCACAATTTGCGCCGCACGCAACACGCGCTCCTCTTCACCCTCGGCAAACGCCACGCGCTTTTTCAGCGCTTTTTTGGCGGCAGTAAAGATTGGTTTCATCACCGTGCCTGAGGCGTAAACGAAACTTTGCAGCTTCTCGCGGTAGGCATCCATGTCGGCAATGGGACGTTGGGCCACGCCACTGTCTGCCGCCGCCTGCGCCACTGCCGGGGCCACTTTGATCATCAAGCGGGGATCAAAGGGCTTGGGAATCAAGTACTCGCGGCCAAAGGCCAGCGGCTCGCCCGCATAGGCAGCAGCCACCACTTCGCTTTGCTCGGCCTGGGCCAGTTCGGCAATTGCGTGCACGGCTGCCATTTCCATCTCGACTGTGATGGTGGTGGCGCCAGCATCCAGTGCGCCGCGAAAAATATAGGGAAAGCACAAAATGTTGTTGATCTGATTGGGGTAGTCACTGCGACCCGTGCCAATGATGGCATCGTCGCGCACCGACTTGACTTCTTCAGGCGTAATTTCTGGCGTGGGGTTGGCTAGGGCAAAAATGATCGGGTTTGGAGCCATGCGCTTGACCATCTCGGCCTTGAGCACGCCACCGGCTGACAAGCCCAAAAACACGTCCGCGTTGTCGATCACTTCGCCCAATTTGCGCGCATCTGTCTTTTGCGCGTAAATGCTCTTGTCCGGATCCATCAATTCCACCCGGCCTTCATAGACCACGCCAGCCAGGTCGGTGACCCAGACGTTTTCACGCGGGATGCCCAGCTTGACCAACAACCCGACGCAGGCCAGCGCCGCAGCGCCTGCGCCTGAAGTCACCAGCTTGACTTTTGACATGTCCTTGCCAGCCACCTTGAGACCGTTCATGATGGCCGCCCCCACCGTGATGGCCGTGCCATGCTGGTCGTCATGGAACACTGGAATTTTCATGCGTTCGCGCAGCTTGCGCTCCACATAAAAACAGTCCGGCGCCTTGATGTCTTCCAGATTGATACCGCCAAAAGTGGGTTCCAGCGAGGCAATGATGTCAACCAGTTTGTCCAGGTCGGTCTTTTCGTTGATTTCGATGTCAAACACATCAATACCGGCGAACTTTTTAAACAGCACCGCCTTGCCTTCCATCACCGGCTTGCCCGCCAACGGGCCAATGTCACCCAAACCCAGCACGGCCGTGCCATTGGTCACCACACCCACCAGGTTGCCACGGCTGGTGTACTTGTAGGCGTTGTTCGGGTCTTTGACAATTTCTTCGCATGGGATAGCCACACCGGGCGAATAAGCCAGAGCCAGGTCGTGCTGGTTGATCAGTTGCTTGGTCGCAGCGATGGAAATCTTGCCGGGCGTAGGAAACTCGTGATATTCCAATGCGGCGCGGCGCAATTCGGCGTGCTTGTCTTCCGGGGTGGACGTAGGGGCTGATGTCATAGTGTCTCCTGCTTGTGGGGTACTGGCCAACGAGCCAGCACGGTGATCGAAATTGTCAGAAATTGTAGGCCTTGACATGGGTTCTTTTTTTTACGCGACTGAAGACCAAAGACAATGCAGCACCGTCCATTGGACTTCTCATGCATCAAAGGCACGTCAAGCCCCATCAGCATCTTTCTTGTTTTCACCGATTGAGCCTTTGCGCAGCGGCCTTAGTCTCTAACAAGTTCAGTCTTCACATTTCCTGCGAAGAATTCTGATGTGTCAAAATGAATCCGGCGATTATTTCGCCATGGGCAAAATGCCTTTAAACCCAATGGGTTACAAACTTTCTCTTGGTCAACCCAAGAACATTTGCGGGGACGTAAATCGGCTGAACGTCCAAAAATCTTGCGCACGACCGAGGTTTTGTGTTGCCTTTTTGGTTCCGGCTCGTCCGGCTTAGGGATGCAGAAATTACAAATATCCCTTTTCCGGCGGCACTGACGGGCGCATTGCGTCGTTTCAATCCACTTGTTTAGCAGAGCTAAACGGCGCGTCTTGCGCCTAGCACTGCATCCCGTCAGCACTCGCCATAAACGGTACATTTGCAATTTCCACATCCCTTAGCGAAGGTCAAGGGGGAGGCCGCGGGCCGAAGGACGTGTAGCAAAGCGCATCACCCGGCTGATTCATTGACCACAGCCATGTGCTCAGCAGTCCAACGCGTCCGCCACAACACGTTGGATTGCACCCCGGATCAGGCTAATATCTGACTTTCAGCCCACAACAAGGAGAGACAACATGGCATCAATGGTGCAATTCAATCGCCCCGATGGCAAAGCGGTACAGGGTTATCTGGCCGAACCGGCGCAGGGCGCGGGCGCGCCTGCAGTGGTGGTGATTCAGGAATGGTGGGGCCTGAACGACCAGATTCGCGGCGTTGCTGACCGCCTGGCGCTGGCCGGTTACCAGGCGCTGGTGCCTGACCTTTACCGGGGTCAATCGACCCTGGACGCCGAAGAAGCCCACCACCTGATGACTGGCCTGGACTTTGGCGACGCCGCCTCGCAAGACGTCCGCGGCGCGGTGCAGTACCTCAAGACCCGTGCCCCAAAAGTCGGCGTCACCGGCTTTTGCATGGGCGGCGCGCTGACGCTGCTGGCGTTGACCCAATCCCCCGAGATCGATGCCGCGACCACCTGGTATGGTTGCCCGCCGCTCGAATACATCGACGCCAGCAAAATCCACGCTCCGCTGCAAGGTCACTGGGCCACGCAGGACGAGTTTTTCAGCATCGACACCATCGACGCGCTGGAGGCCAAGCTGCGCGCGGTCAACGTCGGCTTTGAATTTCACCGCTATCTGGCGCGCCACGCCTTTGCCAATGAAACCGCGGTGGGGCCGCGCCGTTTGCCCGCCACGCAGTTTGACCCGGTTTGGGCGCAGCAAGCCTGGGATCGCACCTTGCGGTTTTTTGGCCGCCACCTCGGCTGACACAGCAACGCCCACTTGGGCGTAGGCGGTTAACATGACGCCATGTTCAGTTACCGCCACGCCTTTCACGCCGGCAACCATGCCGATGTCCTCAAACACACCGCCTTGTTGGCGGTGCTGCGTCACCTGACGCTCAAAGACACCGCCATCCACTTCTTTGACACCCACGCGGGCGCGGGCCTGTACCGACTTGACGGCGATTACGCCCAGACCAGCGGCGAGGCCGCACATGGCTTCTTGCAACTGCAGGCCGCGCTGACACCCGACACCGTGCTGGCCCCGGCGCTGCAGGATTACATGGACATGGTCGCCAGTTTCAACCCAGGCAGCAGCCACGCCATCTACCCCGGCTCGCCGTTCATCGTGCAGCGCTGTTTGCGCGAGCGCGACCGGTTGCGCCTGTTTGAACTGCACCCCACCGACGCCAAGACGCTCAAGGCCAACGTCGCCCAACTCGACGCCGGGCGCTTCATCACCGTGATGCAGGAAGACGGCTTTGAAGGCCTCAAAAAATTCTTGCCGCCACCATCCCGACGCGCTTTTGTGCTGTGCGACCCCAGCTATGAAATCAAGAGCGATTACGGTCGTGTGGTCGACCTGCTCACCGACGCGCTCAAGCGCTTTGCCACCGGCACCTACATGGTGTGGTACCCGATCATCCCGCGCCCCGAAGCGCATGAACTGCCGCGCAAGCTCAAAACGCTGGCCAACCGCGAAGGCCGACCTTGGCTCAACGCCACGCTAACCGTCAAGTCGAGCAAACTCACTACCGACGACGCAGGCGAAACCGTGCGACCGGGTTTGCCCGCCAGCGGTGTTTTTGTCATCAACCCGCCGCACACGCTGAAAGCAACTTTGCATGACGCACTCAAACAGGCGGCTCAACTGCTCGCGCAAGGCAAAAACAAGGCGTTTGAGGTGGAAACCGGCGGCTAGCAGTTCGTTTCATCAAAACGGTTACAAAATGAAATCGATGAATTTTCTAAACTGGCTAGGCCAGAGGAGGCGACCTAGCCGTAGCTATGGCAACAACGAACAACAACGCCAGGCTGGAAAAGGCACGATTTCATGTACGTGTTTTGGTGAAACGGACTACTAGGAGGCTGTCGAACTTTCGGCATCGAAGCGTACTCGTGCCTGCATGATGCCTGGTTTATTCTTGTACGACTTGGTATGGTTCAGGCATTTTTCAACGACAGCAGGCAGCTCGCCTTGACTCAGTATTGAACCGAGATTGTTCATTAGGCGGTGCTTGGCACCTGTTTGAACGCTGGCTGCAGCTTTGCGGTCATTTTGAGCGTCTGCTCGGTGTCCATAGCCATGCTAGGAACGCCTCACAGCCTTGCATACTGCCTCGCAAACCTGATCGTCATCATTTCAAACCCTGATGAACGTCAATCTCTGTTGAATCGGCAGGTTAACGCCATATTCAATCGCTGCTGGCTCCCTTTACGGAATGTGGCCAATGTGGGACTGCTGGAATATGGTTCAGTGCGGTGTACATTCTGCACAAAAGAGTTAACGAATTCTTCCACCAGGGTCAACCAATGTGCTCTCTATGGGAAAGCTCACCGTTTCAGGTACGCGGTGTTATTCACCCTATCAGCGCCTTGCATTGTCAAATCACAACACATGAATAGAAAACTTCGACTGACACTTATTGCGAGCTTTGCAAGCCTCCACATCAGCTTGACGACAAGCGTTTTTTCACAAGAAACCAAAATCGATGACATCGTTTTGGCCGATTTTTTTGAGTTGCATCAACGCGGATTACATCCTAAGTGGCAACTCAGCGGGTTGCCCGATCGCAAAACACCTCTGACGCGGTTTGAGCCGGTTCAAGTTGATGGTGAAAGTGTGCTGAGCTTGCGCACCCAAGCTTCTTATGGCGTGTTGACGCACCGCTGGCAGGGGCGAGCTCCCACATTTTTGAACTGGCGTTGGCGGCTTGATCAGTCCTTGCTCAACGCAGACATAAAAATCAAAGCGGGTGACGACGCGGCGCTCAAGGTGTGTGTGATGTTTGACCAGCCGCAAGCCGACATCCCTTTTTTGCAGCGAGCTACGCTGGTTTTGGCGCGTCGATCAACTGCACAGGATTTGCCCAACGCCACACTTTGTTACTTGTGGGACAGCCGCTACCCGACAGGCACTCACGGTGCCAACCCGTATACGGATCGCGTTCGCTTTCTGGTACTTGAAGGCACAGAATCCGCGAAGGGTCAGTGGGTACAGCAGCGTCGACGCATTGCTGACGACTTTGCCTTGCTCTTTGGTCAAGAAAGCAAAATCATGCCACCCATCATTGCAGTAGCAGTAGGCGCAGACAGTGACAACACACGGGGCAGCAGCCTGGGTTACCTGACTCGGTTAAGCTGGCAACCTTAAACCTGTACTCCTCAATTGACGGCTTGCCATGAAACACTTGTTGATGCTCGGTGCAAGCCACGCCCACATCCACCTGCTTTCAACTCTGGCCAAAGCGCCGTTGACGGGGGTGCGGATCACTCTGCTTGCACCTTACCCACGCCAACTTTGTTCGGGCGTGATGCCGAGTTTTGTGGCCGGGCATTACACGCTCGACGCCTGTGCGATCTTGCTTGAACCCTTGCTGCAAAACACCGACATCACCTGGGTGCATGGCCATGCCGCCGCTCTGAATGTCCAGAAGAAAATCCTCACACTGGAGGACGGCAGCACGCATGCTTTTGATGTGCTGTCCATCAACACCAGCCCAGTGCAAGACCGGACGCGTATTGAACAATTGATGCCCGGTGCACGGGAACACGCGCTGTTTGCTCGCCCCCTCGAATCATTTGCTGCCCTGTGGCCCAAAGTGGTAGAACTAGGTCAGAAAAAACCGTTGCGTGTGGCCATCATTGGTGGCGGTGCAACCGGGTTCGAACTGGCCTGCGCCGTGGCACACCGCTTGCCAAACGCCGCTGTCACGCTGCTCAGTGGCAACACGCCTATCGGTGCCAACTATCCAACCAAGGTGCAAGCCCTGATGACCCGAGCGTTACGGGTACGCGGCATCACCATGATTCAGGAACGCGCCGTGGCCTTGGCTGCTGGCGAGGTGGCACTGTCGGGCGGGGCACGTCTGGCTTGTGATGTGCCCTTGATAGCCGTTGGGGCGCAAGCTCCGGCGTGGCTGCAGGCCAGTGGTCTGGCTCTGGATGCCCAAGGCTTTGTGGCAGTGGATGCTTGCCAGCGCTCCACCAGCCACCCACAAATATTTGCAGCGGGCGATGTGGCTACGCGTGTTGACCTGAGCCTGCCGCGCAGCGGGGTCTATGCCGTTAGCGCCGAGCCACCTCTGGCGCGAAACCTACGTGCTGTGCTGGCAGGCATCGACCCCAGCCCCTACTTGCCCCAACACACAACGCTGAACCTGCTTTCATGTGGCAACCGCCGCGCCATCGCCAGCTGGGGGCAATGGTCTGCGCAAGGCCTCTGGGCCTGGTGGCTCAAAAACTGGATCGACCGCAGCTTTATCAAAAAATACAGCTTGCGCTGATCATGGGTTGCTCAAGCGAGCCACGCCCACATCAGTCTCTGTCACACCCACCGCCGCAATGGCTTCAGGTACCGGCTGGCCTTGAATCAGCGCCGCGGCCAGTTCGCCCATGGCCGGTGCGGTCTGGATGCCATAACCACCTTGCCCGGCCAGCCAAAAAAATCCGGGCGCGTCGGGCGCAAAACCCACCACTGGCGTGCGATCTGCGACAAACGAACGCAGACCTGCCCACTTGCGTTTGATTTGGCGGATTTGCAAGGTGGTGGCGGTTTCCATGCGATCCACGGCAATCGCCACATCCAGTTCGTCGGGTTGAACGTCCTGTGGCACTTCAGGGTCTTCATTGGCGGGTGACACCAGCAACAGACCGGCATCGGGCTTCATGTAAAAGCTTTCTGCTGCATCAATCACCATCGGCCAGTCGGTGATGTCACAGCCCGCAGGGGCATCGCAGGTGAACGCGGTACGGCGCATCGGCACCAACCCAATCGTAGCCACACCCGCAAGCTTGGCCAGCTCGTCACACCAGGCCCCAGCAGCGTTCACGATGGTGGCAGCCACAAAGACACCCGCCGATGTTTCCACACGCCAGCCTTGGCCTTCGCGGGTGATTTTCAGCACCTCGGCATCGCACACAAGCTGTGCACCAGCGGCTTTGGCACCCCGCAAAAAACCCTGGTGAATGCCATCGACATCCATGTCCATGGCATCGGGCTCATAGACACCGTACACCGCACACTCTGGCTTGAGCACGGGAATGCGTTTCAGAATTTGAGCTTGCGTCCACCATTCGATGTTCGGCACCAGTTCCTGCTTGTCTTGCAAGGCCTGCGCCAGCACCGCTTGGTCAGCTGCACCGCCCACGCTCAAAGAACCGCGTGGTGTGACCAATGGGTAGGGTGAAAACCCCGTTGGCGGATTGAAATAAAAAGGCCTGGATGCGGTGGTGATGGCGCGCACCGTGGCATTGCCATAGGTTTCTGAATACAGCGCCGCAGAACGCCCGGTAGAGTGATACCCCGGTTGCGTCTCACGCTCAAGCAGGATCACTTTCTTATGGGAAGCCAAAAAATAGGCTGCCGACGCACCGGCCATGCCCGCACCAAAAATCAGAACGTCTGCTGTCTGCATAAATCGACCTCGCAATGGAAAAAAACCGAATGAATGAACCCAAGACGATTATTCCCAGTTTGCAGGGTTTGCCTGGCTTTTCAGCGGGCTGAATTGACGCAAATCATTTTTTTCATGCTGCATTAGCATCTGCAAAAGAAACGATACCGATCAAGTCAGAGTCAGGTTGAACCCACCCTTGGGCTTGAACACACCGCAACCAATCAAGTGATCCCTGTCCAAGGGAAGGATGTACGAAGTCTTCTCATCCACCACGCCGGTCACTGGGTTAACCACTTCATAATCAATCCAGCCGCCGCCCCGCTCGGCTGCCGCAAAACCCTCCCGCAACACATGGTTGCCATCAAGTCCACGAATGTCGTGCACAGTCTTGCCGACGCTGGCAGGGGTTGATCCAAACGCCTGGTAGACCCCATGGCGATCGAAAACGAAAATATACAGATCCCGATCTCTAAAACCTCCTTGAGGATCATGAAATTGAGCCGCCGCAGTGCTCAATCCACGTTGATTAACCAGATCCAGTCCACGCCGAACCATGGCAAAAGACTCATCGGCCGTACCACGGCGCAACCTGATGGATGCCACTGCTTCGCTCAAGTGCGATGCCCGGTCACGAAGACCAACTGTGGCCTGCAAGGCCTGATCTACCATAGCTCCATTTTGCTGGGTAATGTTGTCAAGACCCTTGACGGCCTGGGCAATTTCAGCCAGGCTGCTGCTCTGCTCCGAACTGGCAATGGTGATTCCGTTGAGCCCATTGGCAACCTCATGAATCCCCCCCACGACGGTACGCAGCTTGGAGGTCACGGTCTCAATACGCGCCACACCCAAGGCCACCTGCTCGCCGGAACGTGCAATCAGTTGACGTATCTCGCGCGATGAGGTGGCACTGCGTTGTGCAAGGGTGCGCACTTCACTGGCGACCACTGCAAAACCACGCCCCTGCTCGCCAGCACGGGCAGCCTCGACCGCAGCGTTAAGCGCCAGAATATTGGTCTGAAAAGCGATACTGTCAATCACGCTGACAATTTCGTCCATGCGCTTGGAGCCCTCCTGAATTTCAGCCATGGCACGCACTGCCACATCCATAGCTTGCGTACCGGACTCAACTTCACCGCACACCCGCCGTGTCAACACATCTACTTCATTGGCACGCTTGGCGCTGATCTGCACCGATTCGCTCAGTTCCAGAATACTGGCACTGGTTTGCTCCAGGCTGGCGGCTTGGGCTTCAGTGCGTTGTGCCAATTCGTTGGTGCCATCGGCCAGTGATTCACCGGCCTGCGCCACATGTACCGCCTGGTTCCGAATCGTACCCACCAAGCCAGAAAAATTCTCGTTCATGGACTCAAGGTTGCGGCTCGCCTGCGCCAATTCATCACGCCCAGACAATAGCAAGGTCTTTGAAAGATCACCACGCGCGCTGTTGCCTATGGCCTGCCCCAGCAGGTTCACGGCAACCATCAGACTCTGACAAAACGCCAACCACAAATAAAGTAGCACAGCAACACCCAGCCACGCAGCCAACACTTCCCAGCCCATACTGCCCTGCACCAGAACCAGCCACATCGTCATCGCAACCAGCAGTACAGAAAGCAGCACCAGACGCGCCCGCAAGCCGAGCGCTTGCATCAGCTTCACTCCAGGACGAAGCCACAATGAAATAATGGACATATTTTCCTTTTCACCAAGCCTCGCCTGGCCAACACACCGCAAACCATTGGCTGATACTAAACAGCATCAGTGGGCGCTGGCAGCGGGTTTCCCCCAATAAACCTAGATTCCTCTGTTGACCGCTTGTTTTCTTCAATAAGTGCATATGGATATGGATTATTTCAGTCTTAACGTAAAACAACGCCCACAGCCGACAAGAATGGCGTGTCGTAGGGTCGACTTCAGTCGGCCATGGCTGGTTGAAACCCTTCCCTACGCAGGGCACGCATGTTTCATGCTTAGGGGTGTCCTTGTTGAACATGGACGTTAGACAGGTTCACCTTTTGGGTGAGCGTGCTACGCACTCGATTGAGCTGCTGGCAACGCGGGCGCGTCCAACAGAGGAATCTAGGAGTCTGTCGGACTTTCGGTACATCGGCTGTAATCCGACCGCAGCGGTTCATTTTTTACCGTCTTTTTGGCTCATAGCTACGGCTATGAGCCAGCAAATCCGGCAAAAACTGCCCTCGCTGGGGTCGAATTTGGCTACGCCGCTCTTCGAGAACGCTTCGATGCCGAAAGTCCGACAGCCTCCTAGGATAAAAGCACTGGCCGTCAGCAAGGTGCAATCACCTGCAACCTTTTGCTCGTCGTTTGAAATTTTTTCACTGCCAGATATAAGCTAGACCCAAACAATCCATTAAGGGGACAAGCGAGAATAACTTGGACAAAGGAGGTCGTGATGGCAAGTGCTAGGCTAGACGCAAACCGCGCGGTGTAGCTGGCTACACAAGCGGTTTGCAACAACGCATTGCGCTTGTCAGCACGGCCGAACTGTTCAAGTTATTCTCGCTTGCCCCCTAAGGCATGAATGCATGGTGCAATGAGTTACGCGGCAGTTTGGTCGGCCGAGAGGCGTTCATAGCCGTCGCTCACAAGAAACAAGGGGCTTGTTTTTTTGCGAACACCTGCCCCGCGTGCGGGGTTGGGATGCCATGAACGACGAAAGGTCTGTCAAAGTGGACGCAAATCAACCGCCAGGCATGATGCAGGCACGAAGTGCCGCCTAATGAATTGTTTGGGTTAAAAGTTGCCCATGTAGTCAACCATTACCATCTTCTTTTTTTAGGAGACCCGCCATGCCGGTGATTACCAACATTGAAGACCTGCGTCTTTTGGCACAAAAACGTGTGCCACGCATGTTTTACCAATATGCCGACTCTGGCAGCTGGACCGAGTCCACCTACCGCGCCAACAGTGCCGATTTTCAGAAGATATTGCTGCGCCAGCGCGTGGCCGTCAACATGGAAAACCGCAGCACCGCCAGCAGCATGATCGGTCAAAAAGTGGCCATGCCAGTGGCCATTGCACCCACCGGCCTGACCGGCATGCAGTGTGCCGACGGCGAGATCAAGGCGGCCAACGCCGCCAAAAAATTCGGCATACCGTTCACACTCTCCACCATGAGCATTTGCTCGATCGAAGACGTGGCCGCCGAGACGGGGGGTCACCCGTTCTGGTTCCAGCTCTACGTGATGAAAGACCGCGACTACATCGAGCGCCTGATCGACCGTGCCAAGGCGGCCAACTGCTCGGCTCTGGTGCTGACGCTGGATTTGCAAATCATCGGGCAGCGCCACAACGACCTGCGCAACGGCTTGTCGGCTCCACCCAAATTAACCGTGCGTAACCTGCTCAACATGATGACCAAACCGCGTTGGGGCTTGGGCATGCTGGGCACGCAGCGGCGTGGCTTTGGCAACATCGTGGGCCACGTCAAGGGCGTTGAGAACATGGGCACGCTGAGCGAGTGGACTGCCAAACAGTTTGACCCGGCGCTGAACTGGGGCGACGTGGAGTGGATCAAAAACCGTTGGGGCGGCAAACTGATCCTGAAAGGCATTCAAGACGTTGAAGATGCGCGCCTGGCCGTCAATTCAGGGGCTGACGCGCTGATTGTCAGCAACCACGGCGGGCGTCAGTTGGACGGCGCACCCAGCTCCATCACCGCCCTGCCAGCCATTGTGGACGCGGTCGGCAGCCAGATCGAGGTGCACATGGACGGCGGTATTCGCAGCGGCCAGGACGTGCTCAAAGCCCGTGCCCTGGGCGCGCGTGGCACTTACATTGGCCGCGCTTTTTTGTACGGACTAGGCGCCATGGGTGAAGCCGGTGTGACCAAAGCGCTGGAGATCATCCACAAGGAACTTGACCTGACGATGGCGTTTTGTGGTCGCACACAAATTGACACCGTGGACAAAAGCATTTTGCTGCCCGGAACTTACCCGGTGTAGACAGCCCACCCCTCAAACCACCTGCAAATGGTGCGTGACCAGCTTGAAGTCGGCATCTTCCGGGAACGACTTGACGGCAAATCCCAGCCCCTTCATCAGCTTGAGCATGTTCGGGTTGTTGGCCAGCACCAGCCCTTCAATCTCGGTGAGACCTTTTTCACGCGCAAAGTCCATGATGGAAAGCATCAGCCTTGAACCCAGGCCTTTGCCCTTGAATTCATCCGCCACCACCAGAGAAAACTCGCAACTGGCGCGATCCGGGTTGGTGATGTAGCGCGACACCCCCACAATGCGCGTGCTCTCCACCGCATGACCCTGTGCGTCTTTGGTTTCCTCAGTCACCAGCGCCACTAGCGCCATTTCACGGTCGTAGTCGATCAGCGTGAAGCGCGACAGCATGGTCGCGGGCAGCTCTTGCATGCTCGACACAAAACGGAAATAACGGCTCTCGGGTGATAGGCCGCGCACAAACTTTTGCAGCATGTGGGCATCGTCCGGGTGCACCGGGCGCACGATGTACTCACCCCCACCGGCCAGCGGGCACAGCTGCTCGTGTTGCGACGGATAGGGCAGGATCGCCAGGTGGTTGTAGTGCCGCACCGAAGGCGCTGCGTTTTCAACCACAATGCGCGCGTCCACCGCCACCGCGCCGTTCTCGTCGACGATGATCGGGTTGATGTCCATCTCGCGCAGTTGCGGCAGCTCACACACCATTTCCGACACCCGCATCAGAATTTGCTCCAGCGCCACCATGTTCACCGCAGGTGCGCCACGCCACACGCCCAGGGTTTCGGCCACGCGTGAGCGCTCGATCAAGCGCCCGGCCAGAAACTGGTTCAAGGGCGGCAGTTCCATGGTGCGGTCGTTGATGAGTTCGATCATGGTGCCGCCCGCGCCAAACGCAATCACCGGGCCAAAAGGCTCATCCGTGACCAGGCCCACACACACCTCACGGCCGCGCTTTTGCTCCGACATTTTCTGCACTGTCACCCCGTTGATACGGGCATTGGGTTGCAGCTTGCTCACCGCCGCAATCATGTCAAGGTAGGTGTCGCGCACGCTGGTCGCGGTGAGGATGCCCAAGGCCACGCCTTGCACGTCCGACTTGTGGCTGATGTCGGGCGAATCAATCTTGAGTGCCACCGGAAACCCCAGCTGCGTGGCGATCATGATGGCTTCGTTGGCACTGCGCGCCAAAATGGTTTGGGTCACCGGAATATGAAAGGCCGCCAGCAAGGCCTTGGACTCCATCTCGGTGAGCACTTTGCGGCGCTCAGCCAGCACGCTCTCAATCAGCAGGCGCGCACCTTCCACATCGGGTTTTGCCAGGTCTGACAGCGGTGGCGGAGTTTGCTGCAGCAGCTGCTGGTTCTTGTAAAACGAAGCAATGTTGCCAAACGCCCCCACCGCCGCCTCTGGCGTTCTGAAGCTGGGAATGGCCGCGTCGTTCAAAATTTTGCGCGCCTCGCCTACGGTGGCGTCGCCCATCCAACAGGTCAGCAATGGCTTGCTCACGTGCGGGTTGTAGTCGGCAATGGCGCGCGCCACCGCATCGCCATCGACACCCATCTTGGGCGAATAAATGGCCAAAATGCCGTCAATTTGCGGGGCATGGCTGACGGCCTCAATGGCGGCACGGAATTGCTCTGGGTTCGCGTCTTCCGACAAATCGAGCAAATCGGTAAAAGTGGCCTGCTTGGGCATCACCGGGGTGATGGCGTGCACCTGCTCGGGGGTCAAGCGACCCAGCTCCAGGTTGATTTCGCTGATCCAGTCTGCCGCCAATACGCCCGGCCCGCCCCCATTGGTGACCACGGCCAAACGCTTGCCCACCGGTTTGAAGCGCGAGGCCAGGCACTTGGCTGCCGAGAACAGCGCCACAAACGAGCGCACCCGCACCGCACCGGCGCGGCGCAAGGCGGCATCAAACGCATCGTCGCTGCCCACAATCGTGCCCGAATGCGTCAGCGCGGCGCGGTTGCCCGGCTCACGTCTGCCAGCCTTGAGCACCACCACCGGCTTGGCATTGGCCGCTGCACGCAGGGCACTCATGAAGCGCCTGGCGTTGGTGATGCCTTCCAGGTACACCACGATGCTGTGGGTTTTGGCATCTGAAGCCAAAAAGTCCAGCACCTGCGCCATGTCCACTGCGGTGTTGGGGCCGAGCGACACCACCGTTGAAAAGCCCACCGCATTCTTTTTGGCCCAGTCCAGAATGGAAGCGGTCAAGGCTCCAGACTGCGACACCAATGCCAGCGGCCCTGGCGACGCCAAACTCCCAGCCACACTGGCATTGAGTAACAGGTCTGGGCGCTGAAAACCCAGGCAGTTGGGGCCCAGCAGATGGATGTTGTCACGCGCGGCAATTTTGTGCAGATCAGCCGCTTGCGCAGCATCAATGCCGCTGGAAATCACCAGCGCGGCATGGCACTTGATTCGGCCGGTGATTTCAAGCGCATCACCCACCTCTTCTGGCACCAGCGCAATGATCGCCAAGTCGGCACGCACGCTGGCCAAATCGGCCAGTGTGCCGGTGGCGTGGATGTCCAAAAACACCAGCTTGCCGCTGAAGCGCTGCGCCGTGATAGCCTCGCGCAGAGCCTTGGACTGTGGCGTGTGCGAATCTGGCGCATCTGGCTTGCCAGCAAACACCACAATAGAGGCTGGCGAAAACAGCGCGCTTAAGAAATGCTTATCCATGAAACCACCTATTGACTATTTGAAAAGTTGCAAGCTTAACCTTTTGAACCCACTGCGGGCTTGATTTGGCTCACAAACCGCTTAAACCGCTTATCCGTCGCCCGAATCCATGCCAGTCAACCCAGATTCACTCGCCCACGACATCACACAAGCCAGCAGCCGCCGCATTGCACACCTGGACATGGACGCGTTTTACGCGTCGGTGGAACTGCTGCGCTACCCACAACTCAAAGGCTTGCCAGTGGTAATTGGTGGTGGGCGCAGGCCGGTAGACGAGGCCTTGCAAGCGGGTCACAGCGAACGCCCGTTGCACAAAATCCCGGTGGCCGAATTCCCGCAGCTCAAGGACTACACCGGGCGTGGGGTGATCACCACCGCCACCTACGCCGCGCGCCAGTTTGGCGTGGGTTCGGCCATGGGCTTGATGAAGGCTGCCAAACTGTGCCCGCAAGCGATTTTGCTGCCGGTGGACTTTGCCGAGATCCGGCGTTACTCGAAAGCCTTCAAGGCCATCATTCTGGACATTGCCCCGCAGATGGAAGACCGCGGCGTGGACGAGGTCTACATCGACTTCACCGATGTGCCTGGCGGCCAGCGCAACGGCGGCCGGGTGCTGGCGCGCCTGATCCAAAAAACCATTTTTCAGCACACGGGCTTGACCTGCTCGGTTGGCGTGGCACCCAACAAGCTGCTGGCCAAAATGGCCAGCGAGTTCAACAAACCCAACGGCATCGCCATCGTGACGGAGGCTGACCTGGAGCCGATGATCTGGCCGCTGGCCTGCCGCAAAATCAACGGCATTGGCCCCAAGGCCGACGAAAAATTGCAACGCCTGGGCATCCAAACCATTGGCGAGCTGGCGCAGCAAAGCGTGGACTGGCTCATCGACCACTTTGGCCAGAAAACTGGCGCCTGGATGTTTGAAGCCGCGCGCGGCATCGACCACCGGCCGGTGGTGCTAGAGAGCGAGCCAATGTCCATCAGCCGCGAAACCACGTTTGAGCGCGACCTGCACGCAGTGCGCGACAAGCTGGAGTTGGGGGCGATCTTTACCCGCCTGTGCGAACAAGTGGCGCAGGACCTGCAACGCAAAGGCTACCAGTGCAAAACCATTGGCATCAAACTGCGCTATGACGACTTTAAAAGCGTCACCCGCGACCAAACGCTGGCTGCCCCCACCGGGGATGCCGCCACCATCCGCAAGGTGGCTGGCCAGTGCCTCAAACGGGTGCAACTGCAGCGACCACTGCGCTTGCTGGGGGTGCGTACCACCTCACTTTTCCCGCTGGATGGCGCGCAAACCCTTACCATGAAAGCGGCTCTAGCCCATGGATTTAAACCACATGGTGCTTCTGCATTGATAGCTAATGAGCCCCAGTTGTTTTAACTGATGCCACGCACACTGGGACAAACCCGCACCTGGTTGATTGCTGTGACACCTTCGAAACAAACAGCATTAAGATAGAAGCTCGGCCGGTTGGAGGTCGAACAACAACTGACAAACGCTTTAGGCGATGATCATCAAACCTGAATCTTCAGCAGCACTGAACCAATTGCTCACCAGCAATTTGGACTTATTGCAGCGTTTCATGGACGCGCTGCCGGAGCATTGCTTTGTCAAAAATGTCCGCAACGAGTTGCTGCTGATGAACCAGGCTGGCGCCAAAATGCTGGGCAGCACCACATCGGCGATACGCGGCAAGCATTTGTCGACCTGGCTGAACGCAGAGCACCTGGCGTGCATCGCCAGGCAAGACGAACAGGTATTTGCGCAAGGCACAACCCTGCGCTTTGAGGAAACGCTGTGGGATGCGTCGCAGAGCCTTTACGTGCGCACGGTCACCTCGAAAACCCCGGTCTTTGATGCCCAGGGACAGGCCGAATATGTGATCGGACTGACGCTCGATGTCACCGAACAAAAATGCCTGGCAGCCCAAACCAGCAGCGAACTCCACTTGCTGGAAATGCTGGCCAAACAGACCCCGCTGCCTGAGCTGCTGGAAGCCTATGCCCACAGCTTCGAGTCCATTTTCCCTGGGGTCATCTGCTCTGTCTTGTTGATGGATGCCGATGGCGTGCACCTGCGCCACGGGGCCGCACCCAGCTTGCCCCAAGCCTACTGCAAAGCCATTGACGGCGTAGCGATTGGCGCTTCGGTGGGCTCCTGCGGTACCGCAGCGTTTACCAAACAGGCGGTGATCGCCCACGACATTGCACACGACCCGCTGTGGCAAGACTACAAAGACCTGGCGCTGGCGCAAGGCCTGCGGGCCTGCTGGTCGATTCCCATCTTGTCCACCCAGGGTGCGGTACTGGGCACTTTTGCCAATTACCATCTGCAACCGCGCAGTCCGCAGCCGCTGGAACTGCAAGCCATCCAACGCAGCGCCTACTTGCTCGGGCTGGTCATAGAACACCATCAAATATCAAAGTCGCTGGTGGAACAAGAAGCTGCGCTGCGTGAAAGCGAAGCCCGTTACCGCACGCTGGTGGAATGGTCGCCCGAGGCGGTGGCGGTGCACCGCGCGGGAATTATTCTTTACGTCAACCCAGCCTGCCTGAATCTGTTGCGCGCCCAATGCCCCACTGACCTGATTGGCAAACACATCGCGGACATCTTGCACCCTGACTTCCACGAAATTGGCCTGGCGCGCGCCCAGCAAGCCATGGCATTGGGCATAGACGCGCCGATGATCGAAGAAAAGTTGTTGCGGCTGGATGGCACCGTGGTGGATGTCGAAATCCAGAGTGCCGCCATTGTTTACGACGGTGCACCGGCGGTGTACGTGGTGGCGCACGACTTGTCCAAGCGCCTTGAAGACCAAGAAACCATTCACCACCTGGCTTTTTTTGATGCACTTACCGGCCTGCCCAACCGCCGCCTGATGCTCGACCGGCTGCAGCAAGCCCTGGCCAGTTCAGAACGCAAGCAACTTTATGGTGCGCTGCTGATGCTAGACCTGGACAACTTCAAGCAGCTCAACGACTTGCTAGGCCACAAAGTGGGCGACCAGCTGCTGCAACAGGCTGCACAGCGCGTGCAGACCTGCGTGCGCAAGAGCGACAGTGTCGGCCGTGTGGGCGGGGATGAGTTCATGGTGCTTCTCGACACCTATGCCTACACCCCGTCGCAAGCCGCGCAATACGCCGAAACCGTGGCGCAAAAAATACTGGCACAACTGGCTGAACCCTACCTGTTGCAAGGCAAAAGCTTCACCAGTACCTCCAGCATTGGCGCCATGGTGTTCATGCAAGGCATCGAAAACCGTGACGATGTGGTCAAACACGCCGACGCTGCCATGTACCAGGCCAAGGCCGCCGGGCGCAACACGGTGCGTTTTTTTGACCCCGCCATGCAGGCCCAGGCGGTGGCGCGCGCCGAGTTTGAACAAGACATGCGCGTGGGGTTTGAGCAGCAGGAGTTCACGCTGTTTTACCAGTTACAGGTCGACATCCGGGGTCACCCCACAGGGGCGGAGGCGCTGGTGCGCTGGCGCAGCGCCAAGCGCGGCATGGTGTCGCCACTGGAATTCATTGGCCTGGCCGAAGAAAACGGCATGATTTTGCCACTGGGGCAATATGTGCTGGAGGCCGCCTGTGCCCAGCTGGTGCAGTGGGCCAGTACCCCTGGCATGGCACATTGGACGGTGGCGGTGAATGTCAGCGCGCGCCAGTTTGCCCACGTCAACTTTGTCGACAACGTGGTGCTGGCACTGGAAAAAACTGGCGCCAATCCGCTGCGCCTCAAACTTGAGCTGACCGAGAGCATGCTGGTGAAAGATGTGGACGCGGTGATCGCCAAAATGAACGCCATCAAGGCGCTGGGGGTGAGCTTTTCTCTGGACGACTTTGGCACCGGCTACTCCTCACTGTCTTACCTGAAACTGCTGCCGCTGGCGCAGCTCAAAATTGACCAGTCGTTTGTGCGCGACCTGCTCACCGACCCCAACGATGCCATCATTGCCCGCACCATCATCGGCCTGGGTCACAGCCTGGGCATGCGGGTGATTGCCGAAGGGGTAGAGACAGTTTCGCAGCGCGACCTGCTCACCGGCATGGACTGCGATGCCTTCCAGGGCTACTACTTTGGTCGCCCCATGTCAGCCGATGAATTGCTCAAAACTTTAAGCAAAATAGGCCTCTAGCCCCCGTAAATAAAGCGCAACCAGCTATAACTAAAATAGCATCCAGCGGCCGGTGCACGCAGCCATCATTGCCGCGCGTTGCGCTGGTTGGCGGGCAGCGGCTGCGGGTAGCTGCTGCGAAACGGGTTGATGTCGAGCCCACCGCGTCGCGTGTAGCGCGCGTACACAGCCAGTTTGTGCGGCCGGCAGCGGGTCTGGATGTCCAGAAACATACGCTCCACACAGTCTTCGTGAAATCCCTGGTGGTTGCGAAAGCTGACGATGTAGCGCAGCAACCCAGCCTGGTCGATTTGCGGGCCAAAGTAGCTGATCTGCACGCTGCCCCAATCCGGCTGGCCGGTGACCGGGCAGTTGCTGCGCAGCAGGTTGCTGGTCAACACCTCGGACACCGGCGCTTCGTCCAGGGCGGCACTCAACAAGTCGGGCGCGGGGGTGTAGCGGTCACAGTCCAAATCCAAGCGGTCCAGGCTCAGGCCGTCGAGTTCATAGATAGGTTCGCGGTCAAACACATCGGCCGCGACCAGTTTCACGCCCACACTGCTTTGCACCACGCCACCGCGCCAGGCGGCTTCGGACAAATCTGCTTTGAGCCGGGTCAACACATCCAACGCATCGGTAAAGCGGGTGTTGTTGAAGCTGTTGAGGTAAAGCTTGAGCGACTTGCTCTCGATGATGTGGCTGGACTCGCACGGCACGGTGATGTGCGCCAGCGCCACCTGTGGTTTGCCGCGTGCGCCCAGCCAGCTGAGTTCAAACGCTGTCCAAATATCAGCGCCCAGAAACGGCAGACTGGTGTACAAGCCCAGCTTGGCACGCGCTGACGCACGCGGGATCGGGAACAGCAGCGCAGCGTCGTACTGATCCGGGTAGGTGGTGGGTTGGCCCAACTGGGAGTGGTTTGGTGTGGTCATAAATGCCATTCGTTAAAAAGCGGAGGACTGTAGGGTTGACTTTAGGGCTCGCAAAGCAATAACTTGTACATTTGCCCAGCCATCTTTGGGCGCATTGCGTCGTTGCAAATCGCTTGTTTAGCAGAGCTAAACGGCGCGTTTTGCGCCTAGCACTGCATCCCAAATCTGGCCGTCAAAATGTTCAACTTATTACTTTACGAGCCCTTAGTCGACCATGGCGGGCTGAAGCCCGCCCTACGATCCCCCTCGTCACCCCCGCTACCCTCATTCATCCTGATCTGCCAGCTTACGGCGAAACACCAGTTTGTCTGCACTGGACTGGTCGGGCGCAAAGGCGTAGCCGTCCAGGTCAAAGGCGGTGAGTTGCTCGGGCTGGTTCACGGCATGGGTGGCCGCAAAACGCGCCATCAGCCCCCGGGCGCGCTTGGCATAGAAGCTGATGATTTTGTAGTGGCCGTCCTTGAAATCTTCAAACACACAGTCCACCACCCGCGCCTTCAGGGCTTTTGTGTCCACCGATTTGAAGTACTCCTGGCTGGCCAGATTGACGACCACCGGGGTCATGTCTGCAGCCAGGCGGGTGTTGAGGTAGTCCGCAATCTGCGTGCCCCAAAACGCATAAAGGTTCTTGCCCCGCGCATTGGCCAGCGCGGTGCCCATCTCCAGCCGGTAGGGTTGCATGTAGTCCAGCGGGCGCAGCACGCCGTAGAGCCCGCTCAAAATGCACACATGGTCTTGCGCCCAGGCCAGGTCAGCCGCTCCCAGGGTTTTGGCATCCAGCCCGTCGTACACATCGCCATTAAAAGCCAGCACCGCTTGCTTGGCATTTTTGGCGGTGAATTTGGGACGCCAAGCCTGGTAGCGCGCCACGTTAAGCCCGGCCAGCGCGTCACTCAAATGCATCAGGCTGGCAATGTCTTGCGGCGATTTTTGGCTCAGGATGTCGATCAGCTCAGCCGCTTGCTTGACGAACAGCGGCTGGCTGTGCGCCACCTGGCCTGCGGACGTATCAAAGTCGAGCGACTTGGCGGGGGAAAGTAAAAACAGCATGGTGGTTTGATTGATATAAAAATAAGAGCTGTTTACGCAGCATTCATGAGGGCTAGAGGCCAATTTCTTCTATAACTTCAGGGGTACTGGCGTGCCACGTGCAGCAGGTTCAAGACCGTCACGGTGGTCTCGGTTTGCTGCAGCGCCACGACGTAATTGGGGTGCACCACCAGTTCCAGTGTGCCGGGTTTTCGGCCCAGCCGACGCGGGAAATTGGGGTCAGCCAGGCTATCGACTTGATGATCGATACGCAACAACATCGCGATGGCGGCATCAGGGTTATCGTGTTCTATGTAGTCGTGAACGGCTTCCAAATCGCGCAAATAACCCTCTGCGCGAACCACCACAAGCCGGCGACTCCTCATAACACTTGCGGCGCAGCTTTAGCCTGTGCAGTCAAAGCTTGGCGCGCCTTGATGCGAGCAATGAGTGCCGCACGACGAACCACCCACTCCTCTTCGGGGATCAGGCGGTTACTACCGTCCTTGATGCCGTCGATCGAGGCCTGCACCTTGGCGTGAAACCAGCGGTCGTAATCGGCATCGGCTTGCGCCGCAACATGTGCCGCTTTCAAGGCTGCACTGCGATCCGGGCGAGCTACTTTTTCAAGAGCATGTTCTTCAGGCCGCCATTGCGCTGCGTCCACCTGGCACTGATGCCAACCCAGGCCACGCAGCACCTGTAGCGCCTTGCGCGGATCCGTAAAACGGCGCGGCTGCCGCCGTGTGGTGACCATGACGGCCTCCCCACGCTGGGTCTGCACGCTCACCACAAACGCCGCACCGTCACCGCGCAGGGTGATGCCGGTGATACCACCGGCTTGGGTGGCGGCTTTGAGTTGTTCAAGGTTCAGGGTTTGCATGATGGGCTCCTGGTGATATTTTTTAGCTCCCAAGCTTAAGTTTAATTGTTTTCTGATTTTCAATTAATTATTGATTGCTTCGCTCCAACACGACGCCCTGAGTCGCAAGCGTGCGCCTCAAACACCGAGGCAAGCCTCCAGGGTTGGTGTTTGCGCCAACCCAACCATAAAGTTTGGCTATGAATAGCTTATAAACAATGCATCATGAAAACGATAGATTGCCCCTATGATTCACCCATCGGCGAACATAAGCTGTGACACCGACCATTGTTTTCAACCCAAACCCAAGGAGTTCTTTATGTCATTGATCAACACCCAAGTCCAGCCCTTCAAAGCCCAGGCGTTTCACAACGGCAAGTTCATTGAAGTCACCCAAGACAGCCTGAAGGGCAAGTGGTCGGTTGTGATTTTCATGCCCGCCGCCTTCACCTTCAACTGCCCGACCGAAGTCGAGGACGCTGCTGACAACTACCCCGAATTCCAGAAGATGGGCGCCGAGGTTTACATCGTCACCACCGACACGCATTTCTCGCACAAGGTCTGGCACGAAACATCGCCTGCGGTCGGCAAGGCCAAGTTCCCGCTGGTGGGCGACCCGACCCACGCGCTGACCCACGCGTTTGACGTGCATATTGAAGAAGAAGGCCTGGCCCTGCGCGGCACCTTCATCATCAACCCGGACGGCATGATCAAGACCATGGAAGTGCATTCCAACGAAATCGCCCGCGATGTGTCGGAAACCCTGCGCAAGCTCAAAGCCGCCCAGTACACCGCAGCCCACCCGGGTGAAGTGTGCCCCGCCAAGTGGAAAGAAGGCGCCAAGACTATCGCTCCTTCACTGGACCTGGTCGGCAAAATCTGAGCATGCTGATCTTTGTGGGACAGATCTTTAGCGCTGTCCCGCAACTGATTGGTTTTGCGGGACAGAACTTTGGTTTAAACCCGCAGCGCACGTTGGGTATCTAACTACGCCAATGTCCCCCGGCTTGGGGCGTCGCCCCAAGCCTCCTCCTTGATTTGGCTACGTCAGACACCCAACGCACACTGCTTGACAGTTGCTTACGGGAAAGACGTATCGCTATTTTTTGCATCTACAGGAAACCACCATGCTCGACCAAGACCTGAAATCACAACTCGCCGGCTACTTGCAGCGCGTCACGCAACCGTTCGAGATGGTGGCCAGCCTCAACGACTCTGACACCGCCCGCCAGATGCTGGAACTGCTGCAGACCATTCAAAGCCTGCGCAGCGACATGATCACGCTCAAAACCGACGGCAACGATGCCCGCAAACCGTCGTTCAGCCTGCAGCGTGCGGGTGCCAGCAACAGCTTGCGTTTTGCCGGCCTGCCGCTGGGCCACGAATTTACCTCGCTGGTGCTGGCGCTGCTGTGGACTGGCGGCCACCCACCCAAGGTCGAGGCCGATGTGATCGAGAGCATCCGCGCGCTCGATGGCAACTTCAACTTTGACGTCTACATGTCGCTCACCTGCCACAACTGCCCCGACGTGGTTCAGGCGCTGAGCCTGATGGCCATATTCAACCCCAAGATCAAAACGGTGGTGATTGAGGGCGGCGCGTTTCAGGAAGAAGTCGCGCAGCGCGAGATCATGGCCGTGCCCATGGTGTTCCTCAATGGTCAGATGTTCAATTCTGGCCGCATGACACTCGAAGAAATCATCGCCAGGCTCGACACCGGTTCTGCTGCGCGTGACGCCGAGAAGCTCAATGCCCAAGCCCCGTATGACGTGCTGATCGTCGGCGGTGGCCCGGCGGGTGCCGCCGCCGCTGTGTATGCCGCGCGCAAAGGCATCCGCACCGGCATTGCCGCCGAGCGCTTTGGCGGCCAGGTGAAT
>Ga0210021_1000432_pt1 | contig 47564 bp, 45 predicted proteins | sample CryGeymeta201517_FD_183981 | JGI IMG/M metagenome (GOLD analysis project Ga0210021, IMG submission 183981) | Groundwater microbial communities from Crystal Geyser aquifers in Utah, USA - Crystal Geyser metaG 2015-17 (SPAdes) (version 2) | ecosystem: Environmental > Aquatic > Deep subsurface >... | reverse complement strand
CACCCAGCTGTTTACGGGTTACGGTGACAGCCTGATCGACTACAACCGCCGCCGCACGGTGCTGAGTGTGGGCCTGAGCTTGGTGGATTGGTAACCCGCAGCGTGCGGCTGTTGGCCTAGCGCACCAACTGATTGAGCTGAATGATCGGCAGAAACACCGCCCAAATCTATTGATCTAGCGCAAAGCAATGCTATTTTGGACATACAAATCACCCGAATGGGGGATACAAAACTCATAGCGATAACTATAGGATGCAGCGTCGACTTTAGATTTTCTGAATCCTCGACCGGAAATCTCAACCGGGATTACGCAAACGCAGCCAATTTTTAGAGTGATTTAACATGAAGTACCCTGCAGTCATTATTTGTTCAACGGTTCTCGCAGCTTGCGGTGGTGGTGGTGGTGGTGACGGTACAGTGCCGCCGCAACCCGCACCCGCACCTGTATCCGTATCCGCCACGCTGACAAGCGCCAATCAAGACGTTGTTGCGCAAGAGACCTCATCTACAGTAACTTTTCCAATAAGCAACACTGGACTCCTCATCGGTGCTGAGGTCGCAGATCAAAGACTATTGTTCACTTTTGCTAATGACCAAATCGCCAAACTGCCCGATTACATTGCCAGTTTGAAAGCTGGCAGCACTTTGGTTGGTGCCATTGAATCGCAAACCGTACCATGTGCTAACAGCGGTTCTTTGAACATTACAGGCACAGATGCAGACAATAACGGCGTCTTGTCTTCTGGTGATCGCTTGACGATAACGAGCAATGCTTGTAATGAAAATGGTAGTTTGATATCTGGTTCTCTGGATTTCAATGTAGGAAACGTCAGCGGCACTTTTGGCTCAACCAATTACAGCGCCGCCTTGACACTTGCCTTCGTTAATTTTTCTGTAGCCAGCGCTCAATACAGCGTCACGGCAAATGGAACTCTCTCTCTTTCGACAACTGCAAGCGGGGTAAACAGCTTAGACCAAACGTTATCAACTCCCTCGCTAGCGATGTCTGCCACCTTTGCCGGCGTCCCACAAACTATCAGTTTGTCCAGCTACAGCGCCACTGTTAGACGCCGTCCTGATCCAACTTACACTTTCACTACCAGCTACAGCCTGAGTGGGTCACTGACAAGTTCCTCACTATCCTCGCAGACTGTAGCTTTTTCAACACCATCGCCCATCATTTCCAGATATTTCGACCTCTATCCATCCACTGGCGTCTTGCTGATCACTGGTGCCAACAGTTCCAAGCTGCGTCTCACTGCACTATCCAACACTCAAGTCAGTCAGGAACTGGATTCCAATGGCGATGGCACTTACGAAAGCATTAAGACGGTGAACTGGAACACATTGTTGTAATGCACTCCAAACATCCAAGCTGGATACGATTTTGGGTTGTTACTCTTGGAATCGCCGCAACTTCAGCGCCTGCAGTTGCGGCGATTAACTGCTCTGAACAATCACGTTTTTTGCAATACGCCTACGTCAACAACACCAGTAACTGGCAAGAATTTGATTCGACAGGTCGTGAACTCGTGCGCGAATCGGGCAAACTCACGGGGCCACAGCTATCCGCTGCGCTGACGTGCAGTGGCTGGCGGCTTCAGGCTGAAGTGACACAACTTGATGGAGACCGGAGATATGACGGTCAAACGTCGTCTGGCGTAAACGTCCTGTCAAGCTCAGCGTTGCACCGGATAGATCGGCAATTACAAGCCAGTGTGAACGTGACTAAAGACTTGCAGGTGGGATTGCGCGTTTCCAACCATCGTACCTGGCGTGACATTGCTTCAGCAGGGGGTGCCTCAGGCTACCCAGAGCGATTTGAATGGACTCTGCTCTCAGTAGGCTCGCAATGGAGTAAACCCGTTTCTTTTGGCCAATTAACCTTAGGAGCTTGGGTTGGCACGCAACTGGATTCAAGCATGACTCTCAATTTACCAGGTCGGGATCAGACGACCCTTTTGCTGGGCAAGATTCATCAGGTCGAGTTACAGCTTGGATGGGAAGTGCCAGTCACCCCCTCATGGAGTTTGCACGCCAATGTGCGTTATCGCAAAATCGAAGTATCGCAAGGTGCCGACGGTATTGTCACGAAAAATGGCTTTCCCGTTGGGGTGGCCCATCAGCCACAAACACGACTGGTTGACATACCAGTGACGGTCAGCCTCAGCTACAGGTTCTAGCCATTTACCGCACCAGTTGGTTCAACTGAATGATCGGCAACAACACCGCCAGCACAATCAGCATCACCACCAGACCCATGGCCACAATCAGCAGCGGCTCCAGCAGCGTGGCCAGCTGCATGGCGCGGCGTTGCACTTCGGTGCTGAGTTGTTTGGCCGCGCGCTGCAGCATGGTGGGCAACTGGCCGGTTTGCTCGCCCAGGCGGGCGAACATGGCCAGCAAGGGCGGAAAGCGCTTCTTTTGCGCCAGCGCAGCGGCCAGCGGCGCGCCTTCGCGCACCAACACCAGCGCGTCTTGCGCATCACTGCGCATGGCGCGGTTAGACAGGGTCTCGGAGGCCGCTTGCAGTGCCTTGAGGATCGGCACGCCTGCGGCTGCCAGCATCGCCAGCGTGCTTGCAAAGCGCGCCGCGTTGTAGCTGCGTGACAAGCGTCCGAGGATTGGCAGGTTCAGCCACATGGCATCAAATTTTTGGCGAAATGAGTCTCTAGACCAAGCAATACGTGCGCCAGCAGCTCCTGATAAAATAGCAAGAAACAACAGCCAACCGTAGCTGCGCAGCCCATCACTCAAGCCAATCATGAGCACCGTCAGCAAAGGCAGCGCGCGCTTGCTGCTGGTAAACACGTGCGCCACCTGCGGCACCACGTAGGTCACCAAAAACAGCACGATCACCACCGCCACCAGCGACACGATGGCCGGGTACAACGCTGCGCCGATCAGCTTGGATTTGAGCGCCTGCTGCTCTTCCAGGTCGTCGGCCAGGCGCTCCAGCACCAGCCCCAGATCGCCGCTTTGCTCACCAGCACCAATTACTGCAACAAAAATGTCAGAAAACTCGCGCGGGTGTTGCGCCAGCGCCTTGGCAAACGGCGCACCGGCGTTGACCTCGGCGCGCAGCGTGGCCACCAGCTCACGCTCGGGCGGCTTTTCGGCTTCGTCGGACAGGCTGGCCAGAGCGCGCTCCAGCGGCAAACCCGATGACACCAGCCCGGCGAGCTGGCGCGTCCAGATGGAAAGCGCCGTGGCGCCGAAAACGCGTTGTCTGCGCCGGCCTGAGTTGCCGCTGTGGCTGGCGGCGTTGGCTTGCGCGCTGACCGGCTCGACCTTGAGCGGCACCAGCGCCTGAGATCGCAACTGGGCGCGCGCTGCCTTGGCAGAGTCGGCCTCCAGCACGCCTTTGCGGGTGTCGCCGGTGGCGCTTAGAGCTTCAAAGGAATAGACGGGCATGAAAATATAAAAGGTCGATCTATTCCAGCGACAACACCAGCCGCTTGCCCAAAAAGCTGGCGGCACGGTCGAGTTGTTTCAGGCTGGGCCAGTGGCGAGGGTCTTCAAGACGCTGCGCTGCTGCCCATGAGGTTTGCAGTGCTCGCGCCATAGCTGCCAATGGGCGTTCACCGCGCGCTTCGCGCAAGAGCATGGCAGACTGCACTACCACGGTGGGGCGAGCCAAAAATTCTCCGGCAGATGGTTCAGGCACAGACTGGTTATGTTCCAGGCGATAAGCCATGATGCCAGAAAGCACTTCAGCCGCATTAAACGCCGCTTCTTCAAGCGTGTCACCTTCGGTGATGGCTTCCTCGAAGTCGACAAATTTAACCAGATAGCCACCAGAAGCTTGCGCAGTGACGGTGTACGGATAAGCCAGATTCATTTGAGTTTGACGCCAGTTTGACATTGAATCATGCGTGCACCTAATCCCGCGTGACGCGCAGCAGCTCTTCGCGCGAGGTGATGCCAGCGCGCACCAGCCGTTCGCCGTCTTCACGCATCAGCACCATGCCGGCAGCCTGGGCGGCAACGCGGACGTCGGCCTCGCTGGCTTTGGCGTGGATCTGGGCGCGGATGGCGTCGTTGGTGACCATCAATTCAAAGACACCGCTGCGGCCTTGGTAGCCGCTGTGGCCGCACAGGTCGCAGCCAACCGGGTGGTATTCGGATTTGCTGGGGAAATTGGTGTCAGAGCCCGAGTTTCTCTTCGCGAAATCGGGATCTGACCCCAATTTGTCAACCGGCTGGCAGCACTTTGGGCACAGCTTGCGCACCAGCCGCTGGGCCAGCACACCCAGCAACGAGCTGGACAGCAAGAATGGCTCGACACCCATGTCGGTCAGGCGCGTCACCGCGCTGGCGGCGTCGTTGGTGTGCAGCGTGGCCAGTACCAAGTGGCCGGTGAGTGAGGCCTGAATGGCGATCTGCGCGGTCTCGAAGTCGCGGATTTCACCGATCATGATGATGTCGGGGTCTTGCCGCAAGATGGCGCGCAAGGCCTTGGCAAAGTCGAGCTCTATTTTGGGGTTGACCTGCGTCTGGCCGACACCCGCCAGCTCGTATTCGATCGGGTCTTCCACCGTCATGATGTTGTTGTGCGCCGCGTCCAGGCGGCTCAAGGCGGCGTACAGCGTGGTGGTTTTGCCCGACCCAGTGGGGCCGGTGACCAGCACAATGCCGTGCGGTTGGGCTATCAGGCGCTCAAATTGTTGTAGCACTTCGCCCTGCATTCCCAAGGCTTCCAGGCTTAAACGGCCTTCAGATTTGTCGAGCAGGCGCAGCACCGCGCGCTCGCCATGGGCGCTGGGAATAGTGCTCACCCGAACGTCCACCGCGCGCGTGCCAATGCGCAAACTGATGCGGCCGTCTTGCGGCAGGCGGCGCTCGGCAATGTCGAGTTCGGCCATGATTTTCAGTCGGCTGATCAGCGCCGCATGCAAGGCCCGGTTGGGTTGCACCACTTCGCGCAGCGTGCCGTCAACGCGGAAACGCACGCTGGAATGGCGCTCGTAGGGCTCAATGTGAATGTCGCTGGCACCGTCGCGCGCGGCTTGCGTCAAGAGCGCGTTGAGCATGCGGATGATGGGTGCGTCGTCGGCCGTTTCCAGCAGGTCTTCAATGGCCGGCAGGTCTTGCATCATGCGGCTCAGGTCGGCATCGCTTTCGACCTCGCTGACCACCGCGGCGGCGCTGGATTCGCCCTGGGCATAAGCCATGCTAATGCGCTGAACCAGGCTGCTAGCGGGTTGCAGTTGTATCTGGCTGGTGGGGAATTTGCGTAATACCTCACTCAAAGCCGCGCCATTTGAATGCGGGTGCGCCAGCAGAGTCCAATGGTCAGCATCTTCTTCCAGCAGCAGCTGATGCGTGCGTGCAAAGGCGTAAGGCAAGGGGTATCGCATGGTGACTATCCGCTGGCCTCTCAATGTTCTGTGGTGATCAAGGGGGATACCAACGGCGCTGGCACGGCGCTGGCGCTGGCCGCTGGTTTGGAGGCGGGCGCTGGCGGCAAAGTAGGTGAGTCGTTGATTGGCACCAAGTTGTTGGGCACAGGCTGATTGGCCAGCAGGCCAGCGCTCATCAAGTCGTAACGATCCAGCGACAAACGGTCAGAGTCGCGCGCGTCACGCACCACCACCGGCCGCAAAAACACCATCAGGTTGGTTTTCTTGCGCGTGCGCGCTTCGCTCTTGAACAGGTTGCCAAACAAAGGCACGTCGCCCAGGCCGGGCACCTTTTCGGCATTACCCGAGTATTCGTCTTGCAGCAGGCCACCCAGCACCACGATGTTGCCGTCTTCAACCAACACGTTGGATTCGATCGTGCGTTTGTTGGTGGTGGGACCATTGACCGCATTCACTGTGGACGCCAGCACGCTGGAGACCTCCTGGTAAATGGCCAGCTTGACAGTGCCGTTTTCACTGATTTGCGGCTTGACCTTGAGCGTCAGGCCCACGTCCTTGCGTTCGATGGTCTGAAACGGGTTGACCGTGCCGTTGGTGTTGCTGCCGGTATTGGTGAACTGACCGGTGACAAAAGGCACTTGCTGACCAATGACGATCTTGGCTTCTTCGTTGTCCAGCGTCAGCAAATTCGGTGTGGACAACACGTTGCCGCTGCCTGAGTCTTCCAGAAATCGCGCCAGAAAACCCAGCACATAGACCCCGTTGGTGCGCCGTGCAGCACCAATGTTCAAGCCTCTTGCGGGAGAAACTACGCCATTGGCCCCGGCAGTAGCCAGGTTGATGATGTTCTTGCCACCGGCACCAAAATTGCTGCCCAGCAGGCCAATGATGCCGTCGCCCGCCTGACCCAGAGCACCCTGCCACTGGATGCCAAACTCTGCCGCCTTGTCAACGCTGACCTCGGCAATCAGACTCTCGACAAACACCTGGGCACGGCGCGCATCAAGCCTGTCGATCACTGCGCGCAGCTGGCGGTATTGCGGCTCAGGCGCGGTGATGATGAGTGAATTGGTGGCCGGATCAGCCTGGATTTGGCCACCGGTGGTGTTGCTCGCGACAGCCGCACCCGCTGCAGCGACGGGCGCAGGACTGGTGGCCACGTTGCCGCTGACCGCCGCGCGCAAGGTGACTGCCAGTTTGGTGGCATCGGCATTTTTCAGGTACACCACATGGATGTTGCCGGCTGCACCGTTGCTGCTGCCGGTCTCAGGCTGATCGAGTTTTTGAATCAGGGCGCGCGCCAGTGACAGCTGGGCACCGTTGGCGGCGCGCAGAATCAGCGCATTGGTTCGCGGTTCAGCCACCAGCGTGGTCTTGAACGCAGCATCGGCCGCACCCGCTGGTGCCGCCGTGTTGCTGACACCAATGAGCCTGAGCACCAAGGAGGCCAGGTCAGATGCAATAGCGTGCTGCACCGGGATCACCTCAACATCGGTCGCGTTGGCCACATCCAGCGCGGCGATGATGCTGGCCAGACGACGCAGGTTGTCGCCATAGTCAGTGATCACCAGCGAGTTGCTGCCGGGGTTGGCGTTGATGGTGTTGTTGGGGCTGATCAAAGGGCGCAGCACCGGCACCAGGTTGTTGGCCGACTCAAAATTGAGCTTGAAGATTTGCGTGGCGATCTGGTTGCCACCTGGCAGGTGGGCCGATGCCCCGTCCTGCACCGTGACCCCGGCGCTTTGCAGCTTGGCATCGGCCTCTGGCACCACCTTGTACAGCCCGCCGGACTCCACCAGGGTGTAGCCCTGCAGGCGCAGCGCGGCCACAAACTGGCCCAACGCTGCAGCACGACTGACCGGCTTGTCTGCCACCAGCGTCAGCGTGCCCTTGACACGTGGGTCCACCACCACGTTGCGCCCGGTGATGCTGGCAAAGGTGCGCGCCACGGCTTCAATTTCGGCTCCCTGGAAGTTCAGCGTGACCGCCTCAGAGGCTTTCACCTGGCCGCTTGATTGTGCCACAGCTTGCAAAGAAAAAAGGCCTGCAGCCCCCGCTATCATTGCGCAAACAGCTATTGAAATAATAGTGTTTTTAAAAGGTATAAAAAAATGACGTTGCATATGCTGACCCCAAGGCTTAACCAAACTGGATGATGGAGCGCGCACCGTTGCGCCGCCCGATGATGTTCAATAAATTCGACAGCGCCGCCTGGTGCTGTGGACTGCTGCTGGCCTCACCAGCAAAACGCAGCTTGCCGCCAACCCACGTGCCACGACCCGAGAGCTGCAACGGCCCTTGCAAAGTGACCAACGACAACTCGGGCACCGCACCACCGGTCAAGGTCAGGCGGTAGCTGCCCATGGGGCGCAGGGTAGACAGGCGCGAGGCCAGGTCTTGCGCGTCAAGCTGGGCCTGGCCCGCCAGCTGCAGTCGCCCGGCAGCCCAGGTGAGCGTGAGCCCCTGGGTGGACAGCGCCAGCTGGCCTTCAGGGGCCAGCGTGTTGAACGGTGTGCCCAGGCCGGAAAGCAGCTGCGCCGACCAGGTTGATGGCGTATCTGACACCTGCAACTGTGCGCCAGCCCAACGCGGCAGCAGCAGCAAATGCCAAGGCTGCGTCAGGCAGCAACTGGTCTGCAGTTGCAACGTCATACCACCCACACCGGGCTGCAGCGCCCAGAACAGCCGCGACGGCAAACGGGCTACCGCATCACTGCCCGCACCACCTGTCAGCGAGAGTTGTGCCGACCCCGACCAAAGCGTGCCACGTGCGTCCTCCAGCAGCACCTGGCTGTGGCTGGCCTGGCGTACGGCACTGGCCAGCCAGCGTGCCGGGGCAAACACCAGCAGACTCAACAACAGCCCCAGCAGCACACCACCCAGCGCCCAGCCCCAGGGTGTCTGCACGCTGGCGGCTGAACGCAGCCGCGACGGGCTGGCGTGCTGGAACGCTGAGAAGCGGTGTGAGGCCGTTAAAAAAGTCACAGCAGCGGTCTTGAGTGGTATCACTGGGGCAAGGGCAGCACCAGCGTGCCGTCCCAGTTGCCCGCCAGATTGCGCGTGAGGTGTGCTTCTGAGGGCACCAGATGCGTATTTTGCCGCGCAGCGGCCAGCCACTGAGCCAACGCCTCAGGAGCCACCCCTTTGAGGGTAACGATGGCGCGCTCCATTTGCAGCACCAGCTGCGCGCTGCTGCCCAGGGATTGCACCGAAGCTTCGAGGGCGCGGCGAGCCTCAACCGGGTTGATCACCGGCTGGGCGCGCAGGGCTTGCACCTGGGCTTGCAACTGCAGCATCTGCCGCATCTGGGCATCCAGCGCAAGGTGTTGCTGCGGCGCGGTTTTAAGCACCGCCAAGGCCGGAGCCAACGCCAGCCACCACCCCAGCGCCAGCGCCACAACCCCCAGGGCGAGCAACAACAAACGCTGCTCACGCCGCGAGACGCTGCGCCAACGCTGCTGCACATCAGTCCAGGCGCTCATGGTTGCACCCCGACAGACAGCAGCCACTGGTCGCCCTGCGCGCTGGCACGCAAGCCCGCAGCCTTGAGCTGGGCTGTTAGTGCGGCGGTATCGGCCACTGCAGGGCCTTTTAAACGCACTTCATTTGCTATATATTCAATAGCTATAGCCACATATTCTTTCTGGGCTACAGCCGTAAATGCAGCCAAAATATTTTCCATATCCATGTCCGTGCCCGACGCCGTGCCACTGGCACGCTGCAAGGCAGCCACCTCACGCGCCATCTGCAACGGTGCGTCGACCACCACCGGTACTTTGGGGAAAGTCTGCAGCAGTACCGTGCGCAGCGCTGCCCGCTGGGCGTTCAAGGCTGCCTGCTCGCGCCAAGCCCAGGCATTGAGCCCCACCAGGTTAACCAGCACCAGCGCCAACACGCTCAGGCGCGCCGCGCGCCACTGCGGCGCATGCCAACCACTGGCCAGCGCCTGGGTCACGCGGGCCCAACGTCGGTCACGGCTGGCGTGCGCCAGGTCAAACTGAGCCATATCCCAGGGCGACTGGGCAGCCTGCAACAGCCGTTCAGCGCGCGCTTGCAACGCCACAGGCCGTTTGAAAGCCGCTTCGGCCAGCGCCGCCACAGCCGGTTCGGCCAGCAACAAGGGGAAAGTCTGTCCTGCCATGCTGTCGTCTTCAGACGCTTTCAGCAAAGTCATCGCCGAGGCGTTCAACGCGCACACCAGCAGATTTGCAGGCTCCTCAGCCGCACTGGCCGTGTCCGCGTGCTGCGACCCAGAGGCAGCAGGCCGGCGTTGCAGGCCTGCAACCCACGGGTGGTCGGCATCGCCGCTGACCAGCACCGTGTCGGCCAGCGCTTGCGGTGTGAGCTCGGGCACGATACGCCCCACGGCCTGCCCGGCTTGCGCCAAGGCGTTCAAAGATGACTTGAGCCAGGTGCGGTCGCAGGCGGCCACCCACACCAGCGTCTCAGAGACCGCTTGCGGCTGCAACGCCAGGTGCAGTTGCGCCGGGTCGTCCAACAACTGGTCTTCCAGCACACCGTCGAGAATGCTGCGTAGCCGGGTATTGCCGCGCTCTGATGCCCAGCCGCGCGGCACACTGCCCGCAGGCAGCTTGACCTGATGCCAAGACAAGGCTTGCGCCGGAACCAACGCCACCACCTCACCGCGCGCCGTGGGCAACAAGGCCAGCGGCACGCAGGCATGAGCACTGACGGACAGGCCATCGTCACTGCTGAGTACATACTCAAACAGCGCCGCATCAGTGCCGGGCAGGGGTAAGGTAATGGTCAATGAGGTCATATTGCAACGGGTGATTCATTGTAGGGGCGACGACGCCGTGTTCAGCAGCTCGCGCTGGCGGCGCAATACCTTCACCTGCAAGCCATCTCGCTGCACCTCTGAGCGTTCTTGCAAGGTGGTTTGACCTACCCGCAATTGCCCGGTGATGCTGAAAAAGCGCGTGTTCACCGCGTGCTGAGCGGAGTCGAGTTGCAGATTCGGCTTGGCCAGGCGCTGCAGGGCATCGGCCAGGGTGTCAAAGGGCTTGGTGGCACGCGACTGCACCAGCTGACGCGCTTGCGCCAGTTCCAGCCCGGCCACACTGGCCAGCAACACCTCAGCCGAAGCGGTATTGAGGTTGACCGGCGTGCGCTGCGGCAACAGCGTCACAAAGGGTGTGATGGCTTGAAGTGTGCCCGTCGAGAGCCCCAGCCAGGCCAGATCAGCCACGGTTTGAGGCATTAGCCGTGCGTGGGTATCGGCCTTGCCCGGCGCCGCAGCGTGGCTTGCCGCAACACTGGCCAGCAGCAGCTGCCGGGTCATGCCGGTCAATTCGGTGTCGGGCAAATTCAGGTGCTTGAACAACCGGACCCAGGCCGCGTGGCTGGCCTCGTGCAGCTTGCCTTGGTCGATCAAATTAGTCACATTCAGGCGCGCCTGCAGGTCTTCGATGTGCCCCGCCAGAAAAGCTTCCTGGTCGGGATCAGTGTCATCTGACACCAGCGCCTGACCGCGCTCGGCGGCCAAAAAGCTCGACAGGCGCGCCGAAGCCAGGGGCACCGCCCAGGGTTCGGCCAAGTGGTCTGCGCCGCCTTGACGGGCATCTTCACGCAAAATCAGCCGCGCCCAGTCGAGCGCGCCGGTGAGTATCCAGGCCGACTGCACCCTGGTGCGCTGAGCGGCTTCAAGCTCGACACCGCGCCACTGTTGCCACAGCATGGCCGAGGCCAGCGTGGCCACCAGCACCACGGTCAGCATGGCCATCAAGAGCGCCGCTCCGCGTTGTGCTTGCCGCTTCATTGGCCACCGCCCAGCACCGGGCGCACCCAATCGCGCGTGATCGTGCCGCTGAGGGCCTGCCCTTGGGCCAGTGTCAACACCAGACGAACCCCATCCGGGGTCTGGCTGGCCGTGTTGGACGTGGGCGCTACCGGGCCGTTTGCGGCCGCCCCGGTGCTGGAGAGCGGATTGCTCCAGGCGTTACCCCGGTAATAAAAAATCTGCCAGCTGTCCAGCGCCACCGTGCGCACTTCACGCTGCCGATCCGCATCGCTGGGGGTTTGTGCCCAAGCCTGGGCTTTTTGCCAGGCCAACTCCAACTCGCTACGGTTGCGCAGCGCCGGAGATTGCCAGCGCAACCACTGCCCCACCCCGTGGTCACTGCGCCGCGACCAGGCCACCACGCGCAAACCTTCGTCACGGCCTCCACTGCTGTGGCGCAGAAGGCGCAGGGCACGACCATCCCAGTCCAGGTTGGGCAAGTTGGGCTGCTCGGCCAGTGCGTCCAGGTCGGCGCCCCACTGCCCCAGCGTGGCCTGCAAGGCCAGCACCTCGTCACTGCGCTGTTGCAGCTGAATTTGGGCACGGCTGACGCCGTCCAGCCCACGCCAGCTCAGCACCGCCATCAACGCCATCACACTGATGGCCACCAACAGCTCAATCAGGGTAAAGCCACGCGCCACAGTGCGCCCTGTGCAGTGCGCCATCAGTAGCGCCCCACCACCGTGCTGACGCGCCAAATCGGCACCTCAGCGTCCCGCACTTGGGCGTCGACCCGGCGAAAATTCGGGTTGGGTGTCGGGCGCACGGTCAGTACCACTGTCAGGATGCGCCCGGCTTGGGTGCAGTCGCTTGTGCTGTCGCCCACACCGGGCAGTTGGCGCGCCAGGCGCACGCTGACCAGCGCATTTTCTGCACACAACTGAGCCAGCAGCATGTCGGATTGACGTTGTGCATGGCGCGTCAACGCACCGGTGGCCTGCAGCCCGGCCATCAGGGCAATCGCCACCATGCTCAGCGCCACCAGCACCTCAATCAAGGTAAAACCATGCGTCTTTTGCCGCTGGCCAGCCCGACCCGAATCGAATGCACACGGGGTAACGAAGCTGCTCATGGCTCAACCTGCACGGCAAATGGTCGCACCCCGTCCGTGGCCAAATACACCCTGTTCCCAGGCTGGCTACGCGAAGCCAGCGTGACACTTTGCGGCTCGATGATCGGCTCTGGCCCCAGCAACAGAGCTGTGGAGGATGCACTGTTGGTGGTGTTGCGCGGCACGTCCACGCTGGCCTGGGTGTCGGCATCGAGCCAGTTTGTCGGCAGCTCGGCAGCGGAACCGGCTTCGGCCTGGGCTGCCAGTCCGTCAAAACGAAACCCTTGCTCGGTGGCTTGCCAGCGCACCGGCACACCCGTGAGTTGCGACTGGGCTCTGGCCGATTCCAGCAACGCCGACAAGCGCAGGGCTTCACGCTCCAACTGGCTTTGCGTGCCATCGCGCATGGCAAACCCTACCCCCGCAGAGGCCATGGCAATGATCGCCAGCACCACCAACAGCTCTAGCAAAGTAAATCCTGCCGCCCTGGTCGCACCGCTGCCGCGCAGACCCTGCCAACCTGCCAGGCGGGCGCTGCGATAAAACATCAGGGCTGCCAGCTGCCCACGTCGGCGTTCTTGCCTTCGCCACCGGGCTGGCCATCGGCCCCGTAGGACATGACATCCACATCACCCTTGATGCCAGGATTCAGGTACACATAGGGCGTGCCCCAAGGGTCTTTGGGCAACTGGTCGAGGTAGTTCTTCCAGTTGTTGGGCACGGGCGCAGTAGCTGGCTTGGTCAGCAGCGCCTGCAAGCCCTGCTCAGCCGTGGGGTAACGCAGGTTGTCAAGTTTGTAAAGCTTCAAGGCCTGCATCAGGTTGGTGACATCGGTTTTGGCTGCCGTCACCCGCGCATCGTCGGCGCGATCGAGCACATTAGGCACGATCAACGCCGCTAGCACGCCAATGATCAGCAGCACTACCATCAGTTCGATCAATGTGAAGCCGCGCTGGATGCGCGCCATGGCAAAGGCAAAGCTGTTTTTCATATGCAAACAAGGTGAAGTTGACGAAACAACTTGCGATGATAATCGCGCCCATGCAGAGCTTACGCATTAATTCTTCCTTCCAATCCTGGTGGACACGCCTGGTCACTTTTTCATTGGCCACCCTGGCAGCAGCCAGCGTTGGTTACTGGGTGCTGAAGTGGCCAACACCAGCCAGCCCGATGCGCGCGGCACTGCCAGGGCCCACCGCGCCCGCAGTCGACAGCGCCAAAGTGGCTCAATTGCTGGGAGCCAGCTCCGCCAGCGCCACCCTGACCCCCAATCCATCATCTAAATATAAATTGCTGGGGGTGATAGCAAGCGGCAGCAAAACCGGCAGCGCCCTGATCAGTATTGACGACCTTCCCGCCAGACCTTACCGGGTCGGTGAACGCCTGGCAGATGACCTGCTGCTGCAGGCCGTGCAAATCCACAGCGTCACGCTGGCGGTCGATATGCTAGGCGCGGGTTCGATCACACTGGCGTTGCCGCCGCTGCCAGGCGCAATCACCCCATGAGCCCCAAACCCCGCTACCAATTCCATGTGCAGGTGAAACCGCGCTACCTGGCAAAGCAGTCAGACCCGGCGCAAGGCCTTTATTTTTTTGCTTACACCATCACCATCCACAACACCGGCAGCATTGCGGCGCAGCTGATTTCTCGCAGCTGGAGCGTCAATGATGCCAATGGGCGTAACGAAAAAATAAAAGGCCTGGGCGTGGTCGGCCAGCAGCCCTTTTTGCAGCCCGATGAAAGCTTTGAATACACCAGCAGCACGCGCCTGCGCACCCCAACCGGCACCATGCACGGCAGTTATTTCTGCGTCGCCGAAGACGGTGAAAAATTTGATGTGGATGTGCCCATGTTTGTGCTGGATGCCCTGAGCGAAAGCGGTGGTGAGCGCACCCTGCACTGATGCCATGCCCCAAGCCGTTGACCTCTGCGAACTGCTCGACGAACTCCGCGCCCATTCTGGCCTGGTGCAGCGCCACCTGTGGCTGATCCGTATCGTCGGCTGGCTTCGCGGCAGCGCCAATTCGATCCCTGCTTCCCACGCGCGCCTGACGCTGCTACTTGATGCCCTGCAACAACGCCCGCAAACACGTGCCCATTTGCAAAAAGGCTGGCAGGCGCTGCTGGAAACCGTGGATGCCACCGCCCTGTTGGCCGACTACGGCTTTGCCTCGCGCAGTGCCTTTGTCAGCGAACTGGCCGAACGCCTGCGCCTGAAAATACTGCCCAGCACCCCCGAAACCACCGATGCCGCGACCTTGTTCGCTCTGGTGTTCAATGACCCATTTGACGCACGCTGGATCGGCGCGCTCGACAGCGCCCTGCTGCAGCGCTTGGCCGACCTGATGCATACCGCCCCCACGCCTGCGCAGGTTGAGCGCCAGGGGCTACCCACGCGCTGGCAGGCATCGCTGGTGGAGGCTGTCAACTTTTGCACCAGCCAGATTCGCGCTACCGGTTTTTCACCGGAACTGCGCCTGCGCATGAGCGCGCCAGCGCGCGATTCAGGGCCGTTTCACGCGCTGAGCATGCAACAGGAAGCACTGGCGGCTGCCTGGCTGGAAAGCCCCAATCTGCCCAACGCCGACTGTCAGCGCGCGCTGCGCCACTTTCACAACCAGCTTGACGATTGCCGCCACGCAGCGGCCTCGGTCTACACCCACCTGGAGGCCTACGGCATCTCGGTCAACCTGGTGTTTCAGTTGCGCCAGCTGCGTGAGCGCGTGCTGCGCATCCGTGCCTTGCTCGACTGCCTGTTTTCCACCACACCGCACCAGCACACGGCGCAGTTGATCGCCCACCTGATCACGGTCGGTCACCAGCGTCTGAGCATCCGCGCGCTGATAGCCGCCAACTCGTCCATGCTGGCGGCCAAGGTGGCCGAGCGCAGTTCGGAGACCGGCGAACACTACATCACCCGCACCCGCGCCGAGTACCGGCAGATGCTGCGCGATGCCGCTGGCGGTGGAGCGGTCATATCCATCACCACACTCTTGAAATTTGTGCTGCTGTCAGCGGGCTTGTCGGCATTCTGGAGCGGCTTTTTTTCTGGCATGAACTACGCCCTGAGCTTTGTGCTGATCCAGCTCTTGCACTGGACGGTGGCCACCAAGCAGCCCGCCATGACCGCACCGGCCATGGCCGCCAAACTAAAGGACTTGAGCCACCCCAACGCCGTTGAGCGCTTTGTCGACGAAGTGGCGCACCTGGTGCGTTCGCAAGTGGCCGCTATTTGTGGCAATCTGGCCTTGGTGGCACCGGCTGTGCTATTGATCAGCACCGCAATGTGGTTTGGCGTGGGCCGCCCGATGATCGATGCCGCATCGGCCGAGCACGTACTGCACGAACTGACCTTGCTTGGCCCGACTGCGCTGTTTGCCGCCTTCACCGGCATCCTGCTGTTTGCCAGCAGCATCATCGCCGGCTGGGTCGAAAACTGGTTTGTGTTGCAGCGGCTGGATTCAGCGCTGCGCTACAACCCCAAGATCACAGCGCGCCTGGGCTACGCACGCGCAGACCGTTGGGCCAGCTTCATGCGCCGCAACATCTCTGGTCTGGCATCCAACATCTCGTTGGGACTGATGCTGGGTTTGGTGCCCGCGTTTGCGGCGTTTTTTGGGCTGGGGCTGGAGGTGCGCCACGTGACCTTGTCTACCGGCATGCTCGCCGCCGCTGCGGCCAGTCTGCGCCTGGACATTTTTTACCAGCCAGCGTTCTGGTGGTGTGTGGCAGGCATTGCGCTGACCGGTCTGCTCAACGTAGGGGTGAGTTTTTACTTTGCCTTCCAGTTGGCGCTGCGTGCGCACAACGTCGGTGGCGTGCAGCGCAGCACCATTTACGCCGCGCTGCGTCAGCGCCTGCGCACGCAACTAAGCAGTTTTTTCTGGCCTGCCCCAACGCCTGAACCTGTAGCTGCCGTCAACCACACAAAACCAACCCAAGACGACACCCCCGATGGGCGAGTTTGATGTCATTGCACGTTACTTTGCTCGCCCTGCGCGCCACGCTGCTCTGGGTATTGGAGACGACTGCGCCCTGCTACAACCCAGCCCTGGCACACAACTGGCAATATCGACAGACATGCTGGTGCAGGGCCGCCACTTCTTTGCCGATGTCGACCCACGCACCCTGGGCCATAAAGCGCTGGCAGTGAACCTGAGCGACCTGGCCGCCTGCGGCGCCAAACCGTTGGCCTTCACGCTGGCTTTATCACTGCCAAATATCAACCAGGCTTGGCTGGCTGCGTTCGCAGACGGCCTTTTCGTCCTGGCCGACGCGCACGGCTGTGATCTGATCGGTGGCGACACCACGGGCGGGCCGCTGAACATCTGCATCACCGTGTTTGGCGAAGTGCCGGTGGTGGATGGCAAATCTCAGGCGTTGCTGCGCTCGGGTGCGCAGCCGGGCGACGACCTGTATGTGAGTGGCACGGTAGGTGATGCACGGCTGGCACTGGAGGGCTTGCGCGGCCAATTGAGCCTGCCAGCCGCAGTGCTGGCTGCCGCACGGGTACGGCTGGAAACCCCAACCCCGCGCGTGGCGCTGGGTCTGGCGCTGCGCGGTGTGGCCACGGCGGCCATTGATGTCAGCGACGGATTGCTAGGCGACCTCGCTCACCTTCTGGAACGCTCTCGCACAGGAGCCACCGTACAGGCCGACAATGCTATTGAATCAATAGCTGCATACACAGCATATACAAGGGCTACAAGCCAGTTTGTTATAAATTTATCAAAAGACCAGTGGCGCACCTTGGCGCTGGCTGGCGGCGACGATTACGAGCTGCTGTTCACCGCCCCACCGGCCCAGCGTGCGGCGGTCGAGGCGGCGGCGCTGGCAGCGCAAACCCCGGTGCGCCGCATCGGCCAGATCAAGCGCGAACCGGGTTTGACGCTGGTGGATGCACAAGGACAGACGCTGCCCAACCACTACCAGTCGTTTGACCACTTTGCCTGAGGCCAGACACCTGAGGGGTGCGCTATTTCAGTGTTTGGGTCGGCTTATTCCATTTCTAAATCATTTGCATCTAGGCGCAAAACCGCAGACAGTGCAAATGCATGGCAAGGTGAAGCAACAACGACACGGATGATTTAACGTGAAACAACGCCCACAGCCGACAAGAATGGCGTGTCGTAGGGCCGACTTCAGTCGGCCATGGCGGGTTGAAACCCGCCCTACGCAGGGCCCGCGTGTTTAATGCTTTGGGGTGTCCTTGTGGAACATGAACATGAACATGAACATGAACATGAACATGAACATAAACGTTAACGTAAACGTAAACGTAAACGTGAAACAACGCCCACAGCCGACAAGAATGGCGTGTCGTAGGGCCGACTTCAGTCGGCCATGGCGGGTTGAAACCCGCCCTACGCAGGGCCCGTGTGTTTAATGCTTTGGGGTGTCCTTGTGGAACATGGACGTTAGAAGCGGAATTAGCGGCTGATGCGTCAGTTCAGCACGCTCCACACCAGCCCCAGGCCAATGGCCCACAGGTCCATGCTGGGCGACGTGTCACCCGGCAAAAAAATGCCACCTTGCGTTTGCGCCTCTCGCTGTGCCTTCTGGCGGTCGCGCTCGACCATGATCAGCGCGTCTGCCAATTGCGGTGCGTTGACCACACCCACGTGGCTGGCGGCCTTGGCGTAACCCTGCAGCGCCTGCTCCACCGCTTTCGGATCCAGCAGCGAAAAGGCTGATCTGCAATGCGGGCAGGCATGGTCTTTGCGCAAATCCACCGGCGCGCCGCAGCTGGTGCAATAGATGACCGCCACGCGCCGAGCCATGTCGTCAATTTCGGGTTGGGTGAGTTGGCGCACAAAACCTTTTTCGATCATGAAGCTTGAAAAAGCGCTAAAGCGCCCATGCCGCTGCGCACAGCGGTAGGTGATGTAACGCCCGCTTTTAACCACGTCAAAGCCCTGCGCCAGCGCACGCTTGCAGCGCGGGCAGTCCAACTTTTGCGGCAAGGGTTGGCGTGCGGCATCACGGTGCGCATGCAGCAGTTTGAACAAGTCCACCACGGCTGCGGGCGAGAGTTTGAGGTTTTCCTTCGGGTCAAACCAGATGCCCTGGCAGGCAAAGCACAGGTCAAGCAACACATCGCCTTGGCTCACGCTCTGCAACGTGTGCTTCTCCATCAAGCTGTGGCAAGAGGGACAAGAAATGGGGGCGGACATGGCTTGGCGTTTAAGGGAAGATTCACGCCACTGCGACAGGCAACGGGGTCTTGGACGGCATGGGTTTGCCGGCACACAAACCACACAGCATCAGGGCCAGACGACCCAGCGCCTGCCAGGGCTCAAGCGGCCAATCGGGTTGTTTGAGGCCTTTAACAATGCCGTCCACCTGGTGTGCGCTTTGCAGCAGCTGCGCCAGCGCGGCATCGCTCAGGCGCGGCAACACATGCCCAAACAGGCGTTCTTTGTTGCCCCACACCCGCTGTTCGCGCAGCGCCATTGGCAGTGGCTTGCCCTGGCCCATGGCATCTTTGACGCGCTTGAGGGCGCGAATGTCCTCGGCCAGTGCGTAATGCACCAGCACCTCGGCTTCGCCCTCGGCCTGCAGACCGTCCAACATGCGTTGCACACGCGCGTGCTGCCCCGCCAACACCGCTTCACTGAGCTTGAACACATCAAAGCGGGCCACGTTAAGCACCGCACCCTCGATCTGCTCAAAACTGAGTTCTCCGGCCGGGTGCAACAGCGCCAGCTTCTGGATTTCCTGGTGCGCCGCCAGCAGGTTGCCCTCCACCCGGTCGGCAAAAAATTGCAGGGTGCGCTGGCCTTGCACACCGGCCACCACACGTTGACCTTGCAGCGCCAAACGTTGGGCGATCCATGTCGGCAAAGCAGCACGCTCCACCGGGCTCACTTCCAGCGTGATGCCACGCTCGAGCGCGGCAAACCAGGCGCTGGCTTTGGTCATTTTGTCGAGTCGGGGCAAGATCACCATAGTCAGGGTGCTGTCATTGCCAAGCGACTGCGCCACCAGTTGCTGCAGCGCGGTGCTGCCTTCTTTGCCCGGCTTGCCACTGGGAATACGCAGCTCAAGCATTTGCTTGTCGGCAAACAGGCTCAAACTGCCACCTGCGGCCAATACCTCGCTCCAGTCAAAGTGCGCCCCCGACACCGTGTGCGACGTACGCTCAGAAAAACCCTGCGCCCGCGCCGCAATGCGAATGGCATCCAGCGCCTCCTGAATCAGCAGCGGCTCGTCGCCAAACAGGGTGTAGAGGCTTTTGAGGCCTTTGCCCAAGTGGGCGCTTAACTGGGCGGGATTGAGTTGCATGATGCAGCGCAGGGGCTGGTTCAGTCCAGCTGCACGGCTTGCAACTTGGACAGCCGACGCAGAATTTGTTGCACGATGTCGGTCTGCATGTCGCGGTAGAGCAGGATTTCTTCGGCTTCTTTGGCCAGCACCGCCGATTCGCTGAAGCTGATGTCGCGTTGCTGCGAAATTTCAACCCCCTCAATGATGACTTTGCCCTTGGCTGTGCGCAGCCGCAATTGCACCCGCATGCGCAGCTGGTATTCAAGCACCTGACCCGAGGCATTCACCCCAACCACGGTTTTTTCACGCTGCTCGTTGGCCAGTTCCAGCACCAGTGGAGCGCTGGCAAGGGGTTCCTCTGCGGCCAACACCAGCACCGAAGGGCCAAAGGAGCGGCGCAATTCCTGCGCCACGCCGCCCCCCGGATGGGGCATGATGGCGATGCGGCTAAACGCAAACGCCTGGCTGCCGCGCAGTTTGAAGCCACAGCCGGCCAGCGCGGCGCTGCCGGCCACGCCAGCCGCCAGCTGCCACACCGTGCGGCGTGACAGTGCGGGAAGCGTCAAGGGGGAAGAAGATGCGCTCATGGCTTAAACCACCAGGTTAACCAAGCGCCCAGGCACCACAATCACCTTCTTGGGAGCCGCGCCGTTGGCGATTTTCTGGAACATCTCATGGGCCAGCGCCGCCTGCTCGATGGCCGCCTTGTCGGCACTGGCGCTGACCACGATGGAGCCGCGCAGCTTGCCGTTGACCTGCAGCATGAGTTCAATTTCGTCCTGCACCAGGGCGTTGGGGTCGACCTGCGGCCAGGGCGCATCCAGCAACTCACCCAGCGCACCGGCGTAGCCCAATTCAGACCAGAGCGCGTGCGCAATATGCGGCGTGGCCGGGTACAGGCAGCGCAGCAAAATGCCAAAACTTTCGACCAGTGCCACCTGTGCACCGGCACTGTCGGTGCTGAGCGTGGGGGCAAAAGCTTCCAGGGCATTGATCATCTTCATCGCGCCACTGACCACGGTGTTGTATTGCAGGCGCTGGTAGTCGTAGTCCACCTGCTTGAGCACACTGTGAATCTCGCGCCGCAGGGCTTTGGCCTCTTTTCCAAACTCTATGTCTTTTAGGCCTGTAGCCCTTGTAGCGACTGCGCTAGCAGCTGCGAAATCAATAGCAGTCAGTTTGACCCCAAAGTTCCACACGCGGCGCAGAAAGCGGTAGCTGCCCTCCACTGCCGCGTCGTTCCACTCCAGCGTGGCCTCGGGCGGGGCGGTGAACATGGTGTACAGGCGTGCCGTGTCGGCGCCGTATTTTTCGATCAAATCCTGCGGGTCCACCCCGTTGTTTTTGGACTTGCTCATGGTGCCGATGCCCTCGTAGTCGATGGGCGTGCCCACCGGCAGGCCGTCGACTTCGACCTTGAGCTTGGCGCCGATCACCTTGCCCGCGTCGTCAAACACGTGCTCCACATCCGCCGGCCAGAAGTAGTCTTTGCCGCCCTTGTCGGTGCGGCGGCTGTAGATGTGGTTGAGCACCATGCCTTGCGTCAGCAACTTGGTAAAGGGCTCATCGACCTTGACCAGCCCCATATCACGCATCACCTTGGTCCAGAAACGCGCGTACAACAGGTGCAGGATGGCGTGCTCGATGCCGCCGATGTACTGATCCATCGGCATCCAGTAGTCATTGCGCTCGTCTGTCATTTGATCCGGCACAGGGTCGCCCGCGTGGCCGGTCGGCTGCGCGTTGCAATACCGCATGAAGTACCAGGAGCTGTCCACGAACGTGTCCATGGTGTCGGTTTCGCGCCGCGCCGGTTGGCCGCACACCGGGCAGGTGACACCGGCGTGGAACGCCTCGCACTTGACCAGCGGGTTGCCAGAGCCGTCTGGCACCAAGTCGGTGGGCAGCACCACCGGCAGGTCTTTTTCGGGCACAGGCACGGCACCGTGTTCAGAGCAATGGATGATCGGGATCGGGGTGCCCCAGTAGCGCTGGCGGCTGACACCCCAGTCGCGTAAGCGCCAGGTGACTTTCTTTTCGCCCAGGCCCTGTTCCGCCAAATCAGCAGCCACGGCATCTACTGCGGCTTTGAAGCTCAGTCCATCGTATTTGCCGGAGTTGACGCAAACCCCATTCTTAACGGCAAAGTCATCTAGCCAGCTTGTAGGGTGCGTGTATGCCAGCAAACTTTGCTCAGCTTGATAGCGACCATTTGCATCTAAGGAATTCTTGATGCCTGCCGGATCAGAGGCAAATGCGACACCTTCAGACAATGCTCTCTCAAATGCCATTTGCGCTGGAGATTTAACTACTGGCTTGATCGGCAAGGCATATTTCAAGGCAAAGGCAAAATCCCGCTCATCATGCGCGGGCACGCCCATCACCGCACCGTCGCCGTAGCTCATCAGCACGTAGTTGCCGACCCACACCTCAACCTGCTGGGCGGTCAGCGGGTGCGTGACGAACAGGCCGGTGGCCATGCCTTTTTTCTCTTGCGTAGCGAGTTCGGCCTCGGTCGTGCCGCCCTGCGCGCATTCCTGCAGGAACGCGGCCAACGCCGGATTGGTCGACGCAGCGTGCAAGGCCAGCGGGTGCTCGGCGGCCACAGCGCAAAAGGTCACGCCCATGATGGTGTCGACGCGGGTGGTGAAGACGTACATCTTGCCGTCGCCAATCAGCGCACCGTCAGCGCCCCTGATATCGTGGGTGAAGGCAAAGCGCACGCCCTCGCTCTTGCCAATCCAGTTCTCCTGCATCAGCTTGACGCGCTCGGGCCAGCCGGGCATGTTGCTGCCGGTGACATTGGCCAGCAGTTCGTCAGCGTACTGGGTGATGGCCAGGTAATAGCCCGGAATTTCGCGCTTTTCAACCGTGGCACCGGTGCGCCAGCCCTTGCCGTCAATCACCTGTTCGTTGGCCAGCACGGTCATGTCCACCGGATCCCAGTTGACCACCTGGGTCTTGCGGTAAGCAATGCCTTTCTCCAACATCTTCAAAAACAGCCACTGGTTCCACTTGTAATACTCAGGCGTGCAGGTGGCCACCTCGCGGCTCCAGTCGATGGCCAGGCCCATGGCCTGCATCTGGGTCTTCATGTAGGCGATGTTCTCAAACGTCCATTTGGCCGGCGGCACACCGTTTTTCAGCGCCGCGTTTTCCGCAGGCAGGCCAAACGCGTCCCAGCCCATGGGCATGAGCACGTTGTAACCCTGCATGCGCAGCTGGCGGGTGAGCATGTCGTTGATGGTGTAGTTGCGCACATGGCCCATGTGCAGCTTGCCACTGGGGTAAGGCAGCATGGAGCAGGCGTAGAACTTCTTTTTGGGTTGGCCGTTGGCATCAACTGCGTTTTCGCGCACGCGGTAAGCGTCCAGCGCGCTCCAATGGGCCTGGGCGGCGGGTTCTACGTCGAGATGGTTGTATTTGTCTTGCATGGCAGTCTGAAGATGCGGCGTGAGATGCCGCTTTTTTGCGTGAAAGTTGGCGTGAAAGTTGGCGTGAAAGTTGGCGTGAAATAAGACGCCGGTTTTGGAATGATTTTAGGGTTTGGCTGCAGGTATCAGAGCCGACGGCGTGGACTGATCCAACACAGCGGTTGGCGCGGGAGCGTCGGCCACAAAACCAATGCGGTTCAGGCCTGCCTTTTGCGCAGCCCCCATGACCTCAACGATGCGGCCATAAGGCACAGTCTTGTCTGCCCGCAACAGCACTTCAGTTTGTGGGTTGGCCTGAGCAGACAAGGTGAGCTGACGCGCCAATTCGGCCAGCGCCACCGGCTGGTCTTTGAGGTAGGTCTGGCCCGCTGCGTCCAGCACCACGGTGACCGACTTGGGCGCATCGCCCGACTTGGCGGCATCGGTCTTGGGCAAATCTAGCTTGATGGAGCTGGCCAGCAAAGGCGCGGTGATGATGAAGATCACCAACAGCACCAGCATCACGTCAATCAACGGGGTCATGTTGATGTCGCTCATGGGCTGTGAACCCGCTGCACGATCCAGGCGACCAAAAGACATGGCGTGGCGTTGCTTTCAGCGGTTGACAACAGGGGCAGTGTCGGTGCTGCCCATCTCGCGCAAATCCCGGGCAAAACCTTCAAGCTCGGCTTCAATACGCGCCACGGCACGGCCCAGCACGTTGAATGCCAGCACCGCTGGGATGGCCACCATCAGGCCAGCAGCGGTCATGATGAGCGACTCGCCCACCGGGCCGGAGATTTTGTCAATGGTGACCTGGCCCGCGCTGGCGATGCCAAGGAGCGCATGGTAAATACCCCACACCGTGCCGAGCAAGCCTACGAACGGTGCGGTAGCCCCCACCGTAGCCAACAACACCTGGCCATGCTGCAACTTGGTTAATGCCGCCAGCAGGGCGTTGCGCAGCACACGGGTCAACCGCTGAGCCTGGCTACCGGCATCGGCCAGGGTGCCAATTGCTTCAAATTTTGTAGCTACAACCATAGGAAATACAAGGGCTTGAGTATCAAAAGCCTTTATTTTTTGCATGGCTTCATCAACGCTGACAGATTGCCAAAAAGCGGCGGTACAGCGTGCCACGTCACGGCTGGCACGGTGCAGCAGCCACGACTTCCAGAAAATCACCACCCAACTGCTGACCGACATGGCCAAGAGCAACACGGCCACAGTGCGGGTGAGCGCATCACCTTGCCAGAAAAATTGCGCCAGATTCACTTCAGATCCAGCACGTCGGCCATGTCAAAAAGACCGTCTGTGCGCCCCTTTAAAAAGCGCACGGCGCGCAGACTGCCTTCGGCATACGACACCCGGCTGCCAGATTTGTGGCTGATCTCGATGCGCTCGCCGGTGCCAGCAAACAGCACCGTGTGGTCGCCCACGATGTCGCCGCCACGAATGGTGGCAAAGCCGATGCTGGATGGGTCACGCTCGCCGGTCACGCCTTGGCGTGCATAGACGGCGCAGTCTTTCAGGTCACGACCCAAGGCAGTGGCCATCACCTCGCCCATCTTCAGTGCCGTACCCGAAGGGGCATCGACCTTGTGACGGTGGTGCGCTTCAATGATTTCGATGTCGTAGCCCGTGTTGAGGGCTTTGGCGGCCATTTCAAGCAGTTTCAGCGTCACGTTCACGCCCACGCTCATGTTCGGCGCCATGACGATGGCAATGTCTTTGGCAAACTCGGCAATTTGCTGCTTTTGTGCCTCAGAAAAGCCGGTGGTGCCGATCACGGCATTGACACCCAGCTCGCGGCACACCTGCAGGTGTGCCAGTGTGCCTTCGGGGCGGGTGAAATCAATCAGGGCATCGGTGTTGCTTAGGGCCTGGTGCAAATCGGCAGTGATGGCCACCCCGCTGCTCAAGCCCAGAAATGCCGCCGGATCAACGCCAACGCCAGGGCTGGTTGCAAGATCCAAGGCACCGCTGAGCTGGCAGTCGTCGGCTTTGCAGACGGCTTCAATGAGCATCCGCCCCATACGCCCACTGGCACCAGCCACGCAAATCTTGCGGCAGATCAACTGCGTCATGTTCACTCCCGCCATCAGTTGGGCGCAGCTTCAAGCGGGGGGTAGCTTGAAGGCAAAGGGGGCAAGGGCTTGGCATCAACCGGCTTGACTGGCAGGGTGGTGGTTTTCAAACTTTCTTCGCTCATTTCAAGCACCGGCACTTTGCCAGTACGGCGGCCGGAATCAAGCGAGGCCACAAATTCAGCTTCGGTGGGCAAAGGATCGGCTACGATTTTGAGCAGCACATCGTCCTTGAAGAACAAAGTGACTCGGCGTGATTGCGGTTCAACTCCTTGACGCTTGAAGGTGAAGACGTAATCCCACCGATCAGCATGGAACACGCTGGTAAGCAAAGGTGAACCCATCAGGTCACGAACTTGGGAACGATTCATACCTTGCTTGAGCGCCGCAGCCTGTTCGCGCGACACAAAGTTACCCTGAACAATGTCAATTTTGTACGGGGTGATCACATTGACCAATCGGTTGCTGGCCCCATTGAAGCTGCCGCAGCCTGATAGCAGAGCCATCGAAGCGCCAAGAAAGCTAAACCAGATACAACGAGCGAATGAATCAAACATGGGTGAGAATCAAGTGACAATAAGAGCAGAACATTGTACTGGCTACCCTGTGAGCGCCCCATGACCAAAATTGACGAACTCAAAAGCACTGGACTCAAAGCGACGCTTCCGAGGCTGAAAATTCTGGAAATTTTCCAGACTGGCCAACAGCGCCACATGACGGCCGAAGACGTGTTCCGCGTGCTGGTGCAAGAGGGTTCTGACGTGGGCTTGGCCACGGTGTACCGCGTGTTGGCACAATTTGAGCAGGCCGACATTTTGCTGCGCAGCCACTTCGAGAGTGACAAGGCAGTTTATGAGCTCAATGAAGGTCAGCACCATGACCATCTGGTGTGTCTGGACTGTGGCCGGGTGGAAGAATTTTTTGATGCCGAGATTGAACACCGCCAGCATGCCGTGGCCAAAGCCAAAGGTTTTACTATTGCCGACCACGCGTTGAGCCTGTACGCCCATTGCACTCGCGGCAACTGCCCGCACCGTCCGGCAGCGGTTTAACCCGCTTCGTTCATCGCCTGGCGGTGGCGTTCAACAAATTCCTTGTAGGTGTCCACACCGCGAATTTGCAAAATGGTGTTGCGCACCGCCGCCTCGACCAGCACTGCGATGTTGCGCCCGGCCACCACCTGAATCACCGCTTTGCGTACCGGCACATCCAGCACGTCCTGGGTCAACGGTTCATAGGGAATGCGCTCGTATTCACGCTCCATGGTCTCGCGGCGCACCAGGTGGACGATGAGTTGCAGGCGTTTTTTACGCCGCACCGCGGTCTCGCCAAAAATGCAGCGGATGTCGAGCAGACCGATGCCCCGCACTTCCAGCAAATTGAGCAGCAACGCAGGGCAACGCCCCTCGATCGTGTCCTGGTTGATGCGGTACAAGTCCACCGCGTCGTCAGCCACCAGGCCGTTGCCACGTGAAATCAGCTCCAACCCCAGCTCGCTCTTGCCCAAGCCGGATTCGCCAGTGATCAGCACCCCCAGACCCAGAATGTCCATGAACACGCCGTGCATGGTGCAGCGGTCGGCAAAATACTTGGACAAGTAAGCGCGCAACACATCGATCACGAAAGCCGAAGAGCCCTCCGTGGCAAACATGGGGATTTGCGCCCGCTCGCACATGGACAACAGTGCTTCAGGGGCGGTTTGCCCATCTGCCAGCACCAACACCGGCGGCTCCAAGGTCACGATACGGGCAATGCGCCGTGAACAGTCCTCCGCCGTTGCATTGGCCAGGTAAGCCACTTCACGCTCACCCAAAATCTGAACGCGATAAGGGTGGATGTAGTTGAGGTAACCCACCAAATCAGCGCCTGAACGGGCGGCACGCACCGCCACCTCGTCAAAACGCCGCTCCGAGGCTCCCAAACCAGCCACCCACTCCCAGTGCAGACTGCCCCTAAAGGCTTCAAACAGCACATCAGCACTGATCACATTGGGTTTCAAAAGTGGTTTCCTGTTTGAACGTGAGGGGCAAGACTTAAGCCACCTGATCCGACTGCCAATTGGCAATCAGCTGGTGCAACTCGGCCGCATCTGCACAAGCCGCAAGCTTGACACGCAAGTCGGCATCACTGAGCATTTCTGCAATTTCCGACAAAATTTCAAGATGTTTTTGGGTCGCAGCCTCGGGCACCAGCAAAAAGATCATCAAGGCTACCGGCAGCTCATCAGGGGCCTCAAAACCAATCGGACGAGCCAACTGGAAAACCGCCGCCAGCGGTGATTTAAGCCCCTTGATGCGCCCATGCGGTATGGCCACACCATGACCCAAACCGGTCGACCCCAGGCGCTCGCGCGAAAAAAGACTGTCGGTCACCAGCGCCCGACTCAGGCCTTGAAGGTTTTCAAACAACAAGCCTGCTTCTTCAAAAGCCCTCTTTTTGCTAGAAACATCTACCTGCACAAGCACCTGTGCCGGAGAAAGAATAGACGCAAGTCGGTTCATAGTTGCTTTTTCAATGCTGCACCCCACATCGGGGCGCAAAAAAAGCCGCTCGCACCAGCGGGCGGCTTTGCGGAGTTTAAATTACATCAGCCGTTTGGCGGCATCATGGTGGTGCGATTGCAAACGATCTTTGTGGCGCACCACTTGGCGGTCGAGTTTATCGACCAGATCATCCACTGCGGCATACAGGTCAGTATGGGCACTTTCTGCAAACAATTCAATGCCTTTGATGTAAATATTGCATTCCGCTTTCTGTCGGCGCTCCTTTTCTTTCAGGTTTTCGAGAGTCAGCAACACTTTGACATCCACCACCTGGTCAAAATGCCGCTTGATGCGATCGAGCTTGGTCGTGACGTAGGTGCGCAAAGCTGGCGTAACTTCCAGATGGTGACCGCTGATCGTCAAATTCATAAAAAGCCTCCTAAAAGTCTCAGGGTGAAATGGCTACCAACCCAACGTTGGCAACCGGAAAAAACAAATCAATCACTTGCGGTCACTATGCCCGTGCTTGAAATTTATTGCAATGCTTTTTTATTGATGCAATGCAACATCATCCGGTTTTAGCGCCTGTCCGCTTGGCTGACGGGTAGCAGCAATGCGATAATCTTGGAAGATCATTACAGGACGTTTCACCTTGGAAAACTACCCCAGTCGGTAGCTTTCATCTCCCGGAACTGCATCAGGGGGGTGAAAGCCATCACCCCACTTCACCACCCGATGCCCAACCTCAACAGGGAGCGAGCCCCATGCTCAATATTTTTACCCTCGCCAACGGTCGCCTGTTCCAGGAAGAGATTGAATCGCTGGAAGAACTCTCACGTTTCCAGCCCATCTGGGTTGACCTTGAATCACCCACCCTTGAAGAAAAACGCTGGGTCAAGCAGTATTACGGCCTGTCCATCCCGGAAGATGCGATGGACGAGGACATCGAAGAATCCGCCCGCTTTTACAAAGAAGACAACGGCGAGTTGCACATCCGCAGCGACTTTTTGGTGGCCGATGAAGACGACCCTCACACCGTGCGGGTGGCGTTTATCCTGAACATGGACAACGCCCAACTCAAAAGCCAGGGCGTGCTGTTTTCCATTCACGATGAAGATGTGCCGGTGTTCCGCCTGCTGCGCATGCGTGCCCGCCGAGCCCCCGGTTTGATTGAAGATGCCAAAGAGGTGCTGCTCAAGCTGTTTGACGCGGATGCCGAATATTCCGCTGACACGCTGGAAGAAATTTACGACGAATTGGAAAAAGCCAGTGCCAAGGTGCTCTCGGGCGACGTGACCGATGTGCTGGCCGGTGAAGTGCTCGGTGCCATCGCACGCCATGAAGACATGAGCGGGCGCATTCGCCGCAACGCCATGGACACCCGCCGCGCAGTGAGTTTCATGATGCGTACCAAAATGCTCAACAGCGACCAGTTTGAGGAAGCGCGTCAGATTCTTCGCGACATCGATTCGCTCGACTCCCACACCGCATTTTTGTTTGACAAGATCAACTTCTTGATGGACGCCACCGTGGGTTTCATCAATATCAACCAAAACAAAATCATCAAGATTTTCTCGGTGGCCAGTGTGGCTCTGTTGCCCCCTACCCTGATCGCCAGCATTTACGGCATGAACTTCAAGTACATGCCGGAACTGGACTGGACGCTGGGCTACCCTTACGTCCTGGCGCTGATGCTGGCCAGCGCGCTGGGGCCCATGTGGTATTTCAGGAAACGTGGCTGGCTTAAATAATATCTGCCTCTAGCAGCATGTCGGACTTTCGGCATCGAAGCGTTCTCGAAGAGCGGCGTAACCAAATTCAACCACAGCGAAGACAGTTTTTGCCGAATTTGCAGCCTCATAGCTGTAGCTATGGGGCAAAAAGGCGGTGAAAAATGGATCGCTGCGGTCGGAGTGCAGCCGATGCACCTAAAGTCATACAGGCTTCTATCCCTTATGAATAGAGGGCTATTAGCTATAATATTTATAGCATTTTGACAAATTGCTGCAGGATGGCACGGGCAGAAGGACTGGCGACCTGCGACACAAACGCTGAAAAATCGACATGCGCCTGGTCATCGGCGCGGTCAGAGATGGTGCGTACCGCCGCAAACGGCACACCGTAGTCCGCACACACCTGCGCCACGGCTGCGCCTTCCATTTCAACGGCCAGCGCATCAAACCCTGCTGCTTTCAAATCCTTAAACAACCGATCAGCCTGTGCTGCGCTTGAGATGAATTGGTCCCCACTGGCAATCAGCCCCTTGTGCAGACTGGGTGCTTCGACCAAATATTCTTCAAGAAAATGCTCGCTAGCCTTTACCAAACCTACGCGTGCTGCTTCTAAAAGAGATGCGCTTAAGGTTTCATCACAGGTAAGTGTCGATCGGGCGTAAAGCGGTATTTCAAATCGTTTAAACAAGGGGCTGCAGTCCATGTCGTGTTGAATGAACTGATCTGCCACCACCACGTCACCTACTTTAATCCCCGCGCCTATGCCGCCTGCTACGCCTGTGAACACGATCCGTTTCACATCAAAGGCTTCAATCAACGTGGTGGCGGTCGAGGCTGCAGCCACCTTGCCCAGTTTGCTCAGCACCAGCACCACCTTATGCCCAAACCAATGACCGCACCAGAAGGAGCGCCCCGCTCGCTCTGCGCGCCTTGGTTTGTCAAGCTGTTCCAGCAGGCCCCGCTGTTCGTCGAGCAAGGCGCTCATGATGGCCAGCGTCAAAGCGGCATCCTGTTACTTGTCGCGCAATTCGCGGCGCAAGATTTTTCCAACCGGTGTTTTAGGCAACTCGGTGCGGAATTCGACAATTTTGGGTTGTTTGTAACCGGTCAGATTTTCACGGCAATAAGCGCGCACCTGCGCCTCGGTGACGGCCGGGTCTTTTCTGACGATCACCAGCTTCACCGCCTCACCGGCCTTGGCATCGGGCACGCCCACACAAGCACACTCCATGATGCCAGGCATTTGCGACACCACGTCTTCAAGCTCGGTGGGGAACACATTGAAGCCATTGACCAAAATCATGTCTTTTTTGCGATCGACAATCTTGAAGAATCCACGTTCGTCCATCACCCCCACGTCACCAGATTTAAAATACCCGTCAGGGGTCATCACCTTGGCAGTTTCATCAGGGCGCTGCCAATACCCCGCCATGACTTGCGGTCCCTTGATGGCGATTTCACCAGGCTGACCAGGTGCCACTTCGTTGCCATCGTCGTCAAGCAGTTTGAGCCAGGTGTTGGACACCGGCACGCCGATGGAGCCTGAATATTCAGTGACCGTGATCGGATTGGAGGTGGCGATGGGCGAGGTCTCGCTCAGGCCATAACCTTCACAAATGGCGCAGCCAGTTTTCTCAAACCAGATTTTGGCCACCGCACTTTGCACAGCCGTGCCACCACCAGCGGAAACCATCAAGTTTTTCCAGTTGACCTTGCCAAAATCGGGGTGATTGGCCAGACCATTGAACAAGGTATTCACTGCCGGGAGCACATGAATTTTGTGTTTGGCCAATTCTTTGAGAACCGCTGGCAAATCGCGTGGGTTGGGAATCAAAATCAATTTGCCCCCCATGCGCATGGACTGCATCATGTTCACGGTAAACGCAAAGATGTGGTACAGCGGCAAGGCACAGACGCTGTTGATTTGTTCATTGGCAGGAATTTTTTTCAAGGCGGGTTGAAACCAGGCATCGGACTGCAACAAATTGGCAACCAAATTGCGCTGCAGCAGCACCGCCCCCTTAGAAACACCCGTAGTACCCCCGGTGTACTGCAATACAGCTACATCATCGGGTTTAAGCACCACTTTTTTCAGGCTACCACTGGTGGCTTTGGCAATGGCTGCGTTAAAACGCACCGCCTGGGGCAGATTGAAGTCCGGCACCATCTTTTTGACATTGCGTACCACATAATTGACCAGAGCTCCTTTGAGCAAGCCCAACTGGTCACCCATGGCGCACAACACCACATGCTTGACTGGGGTAGTAGCCAAACATTTCTCAAGGGTAGAGGCAAAATTCTCAAGGATCACGATGGCCTTGGCCCCCGAGTCTTTGAGCTGGTGCTCGAGTTCACGGGCGGTGTAGAGCGGATTGACATTCACCAGCGTATATCCAGCGCGCATGATGCCAGCCACAGCTATAGGGTATTGCATCACGTTGGGCATCATCACCGCCACCCGGTCACCCTTGGACAGACCCAGGCTTTGCAAATAAACACCAAATGTCCGACTGAGTTCATCAACCTGTTTGTAGCTGATTTCCTTGCCCATGAAGCTATAAGCACTGCGATCAGCAAACTTCTTGAAGGATTCCTCCATCATGTCAACCATGGAGGTATATCGATTGACATCAATATCTCCGGGAACACCTTCAGGGTAACTGCTCAGCCAAATGCGATCGGTCATGTTTAACTCTCCAGTGGATTAAAGAAACGAGGATTTTCGTCTATTTGTCAGGTTTTGTAAGCTATGTTTTCCCTAATGAAGCCTAGAGAAAAGCCTCCAAAACTGCAGGCAGTAGGGAGGCTTTCAGCTTGATTCTGCGGTGCAACACCGCGTTGGCCTGATTGGACTCAGGCTCTCAGCACCGTCAGCACCTCGTCAAGCATCTTTTTGGCATCGCCAAACAACATGCGGTTGTTTTCTTTGTAAAACAGCGGATTGTCCACGCCGGCGTAGCCACTGGCCATGCTGCGCTTCATCACAATCGAGGTCTTGGACTTCCAGACTTCGAGCACCGGCATACCGGCAATCGGACTGCCCGGATCATCTTGCGCGCTCGGGTTAACGATGTCGTTAGCCCCAATCACCATGGTCACATCGGTGCTGGGGAAGTCATCGTTGAGCTCATCCATCTCAAATACGATGTCGTACGGCACTTTGGCTTCGGCCAACAGCACGTTCATGTGGCCCGGCATGCGCCCGGCCACCGGGTGAATGCCAAAACGCACGTTCACACCTTTTTCACGCAGATACTTGGTGATCTCGAACACCGTGTGCTGGGCTTGCGCCACCGCCATGCCGTAACCCGGCACAATGATCACGTTCTTGGCTTCACGCAACAACTCTGCCGTATCCAGAGCCGTCACCGGGGTGACTTCACCAGCAGGCTGCACACCGCCCGCTGCTGCAGTGGGCTTGGCGCTGGTGGTGCCAAAGCCGCCAGCAATCACGCTGATGAAGCTGCGGTTCATGGCATTGCACATGATGTACGACAGAATCGCACCGCTGGAGCCCACCAACGCGCCCACCACAATCAGCAGGTCATTGGACAGCATGAAACCGGTGGCCGCTGCCGCCCACCCGGAATAGCTGTTGAGCATGGACACCACCACCGGCATGTCGGCACCGCCAATGGCCATCACCATGTGAATGCCGAACAGCAAGGCGATGACCGTCATGATGATGATGGGCATGGTGCCAGCTTGCACCGTTTCCGCGCCCATGAACACACCACCAAAATAAATCACCGTCAGCAAACCAGCCAGGTTCAGCCAGTGGCGCCCTGGCAACAACACCGGGTTGCCACCAATGCGGCCAGACAATTTGCCAAAAGCAATGACCGAACCCGACAGGGTGACCGCACCAATGAAGATGCCAATGTAGATTTCAAGCTCGTGAATGGTTTTGGCGGCGTCCTTAAAGTCTTTGGTGGCGTTCGGGTCAACAAAAGTGGCAAAACCCACCAGCACCGCCGCTAAGCCGACCATGCTGTGCATGAAGGCCACCAGCTCGGGCATTTGCGTCATTTGCACGCTACGTGCCAAGTACAGGCCAATACTGCCGCCGACCAGCATGGCGCCGACGATCCAGGCGTAGCCGCCGCTGTTGACCTGCGGGCCAAACACCGTAGCCAGCACAGCAATGGTCATACCGATCATGCCGAACAGGTTACCGCGGCGGGAACTTTCCTGGTTGGACAGACCGCCCAGGCTCAAAATGAACAAAATGGTCGCGCCAATGTAGGCGACCGTGGCCAGACTCGAATTCATGCGTGGCTCCTCTTCTTATTTACGGAACATGGCCAGCATGCGCTGGGTGACGGCAAAGCCGCCGAACATATTGATAGCCGTCAGACCAATGGCCACTGCCGCGATCCAGGTAATCAAACCATTGGGTCGCTCCGCCGCATCCATCAAGGGAGATATCTGCACCAACGCGCCAATGGCAATGATGCTCGATATCGCGTTGGTCACGCTCATCAGCGGCGTATGCAGCGCGGGCTTCACGTTCCACACCACCATGTAGCCCACAAAGCAGGCCAGCACAAACACGGTGAAGTGCGACATGAATTCCTTGGGCGCGCTGTGGCCAATCAGCCAGAACAACACCGCCGCCCCGGCGAACATCATGGCCAGTTTGCCCGCAGGCATGGGTGCGCTGGGCTCACCGTGGCCTTTGCCTTTTTTGGCCACGGGAGCCGCCGCCGGTTTGGCCGCTGCAGGCGCTGCCGCCGGTTTGAGTGCCGGTGCGGGCCAGGTTATGTCACCGCCCTTGGTCACCGTCAGGCCGCGAATGGCGTCATCTTCCATGTTGACGTTGACGATGCCGTCTTTTGTCTTGCACAGCTCTTCAGTCAGGCGAAACAGATTGGTGGAATACAAAGTGGACGATTGCTTGGCCAGGCGTGAAACCAGATCGGTGTAGCCCACAATGGTCACACCGTGCTTGACCACCGCCTGTCCGGGCTCGGTCAGCTCGCAATTGCCACCCTGCTCAGCGGCCATGTCGACAATCACGCTGCCAGGCTTCATGCTCTGCACCATCTCGGCGGTGATCAGCTTGGGCGCGGGCCTGCCAGGGATCAGCGCGGTGGTGATGATGATGTCCACGTCTTTGGCTTGTTTGGCGTACATCTCGCGCTGGGCTTGCTGGAAACCTTCGCTCATGACCTTGGCGTAACCGCCGCCGCCAGAGCCTTCTTCAACATAGTCGACCTTGACGAATTCACCGCCGAGTGACACCACCTGGTCAGCCACTTCGGCCCGCGTGTCATTGGCACGCACGATAGCGCCCAGGCTGGCAGCGGTACCAATCGCCGCCAAGCCGGCCACACCGGCACCGGCGATGAACACTTTGGCTGGTGGCACTTTGCCTGCGGCCGTGATCTGACCGGCAAAAAAGCGGCCAAAAGCGTTGGCCGCCTCAATGACAGCGCGGTAACCGGCCACACCCGCCTGTGAGGTCAGTGCGTCCATCTTCTGGGCGCGGCTCAGTGTGCGCGGCAACGCGTCGATGGCCAGCACGGTCACCTTTTTGGCAGCCATTTGCTGCATCAATTCAGGGTTTTGCGCTGGCCAGATGAAGCTGATCAGGGTCTGGCCTTCATGCATCAGCGCGACTTCGTCCGGGGTCGGGCCGCGCACCTTGAAGACGATGTCCGACGTTGACCAGAGGGCGGCAGCACCGGTGACAACTTCTGCACCGGCAGCACGATATACGTCATCGCTGAAATTGGCCAGATCACCTGCACCTGACTCAATGACCACCTTGAACCCGAGCTTGATCAGCTTTTCGACCACTTCGGGCACCGTGGCGACACGTTTTTCTCCTGGAAAAACTTCGCGCGGCACGCCAATGCGTTGCGTTGACTTGACCGCGTCTAAGGGATCGGCTGCGGCAGCATGGCCACTTGAACCTTGACTATTTGCACCAGTTGGCATGGAGCGACTCCTCGTTTAGGTGTAGTTGGAAAACAAAAACCGCCTGAGCTTACATCAGATTTTTTTGACCTTGAATCGAAAACCTCGCTTGTTTTGATCTGCATCAGACGCGTCACAACCAGCAAACCTACCGATAATTCCTGCATGACTTACAGATGGAAACCCAGCGCCACCGTGGCCGCAATCATTGAACTACATGGCAAATTCCTGCTGGTGGAGGAGCACACACCCGAAGGATTGCGCCTGAACAACCCAGCCGGCCACCTCGACGAAGGCGAGTCACTGGTTCATGCCTGCGCCCGTGAGGCGCTGGAAGAAACCATGCACAGCTTTACACCCACCTACCTTTTGGGCGCCTACATGTCACGCTTTGTGCGGCCTGCGCGCGGTGATCGCCCGGTCGAAGACATCACCTACCTGCGCTTTGCCTTTGGCGGCACGCTGGGCGCGTTGCAGCCCGGGCGCAGTCTGGACACCGGCATTGTGCGCACCCTGTGGCTCAGTCCGGATGAAATACGTGCCAGCGCCGCACGTCACCGCAGCCCGTTGGTGGTGCAATGCATGGATGACTATTTGCGGGGCCAACGCTTCCCGTTGGAGATGCTTTATACCGACGCGAGCGTTTGTGAACTTTAAAAATAATCCGAGATTGTTCATTAGTCTCTAACAAGTTCAGTCTTCACATTTCCTGCGAAGAATTCTGATGTGTCAAAATGAATCCGGCGATTATTTCGCCATGGGCAAAATGCCTTTAAACCCAATGGGTTACAAACTTTCTCTTGGTCAACCCAAGAACATTTGCGGGGACGTAAATCGGCTGAACGTCCAAAAATCTTGCGCACGACCGAGGTTTTGTGTTGCCTTTTTGGTTCCGGCTTGTCCGGCTTAGGGTTTGAGATGATGGCGAGCAGGTTTGCGAGGCAGTATGCAAGGCTGTGAGGCGTTCATAGCTTGGCTATGGACACCGAACAGACGCACAAAATGACCGTAAAGCTGCCGCCAGCGCTCAAACAGGTGCGCAGCACCGCCTAAAGAACAATTTCGGATAATGGCTGCTTGCGCCCGTCCGTTCTGGGCAAAGGGGATAAATCTTGAGTAAAACCAGCAAGCTGCGGCGCATCGTTGTGGGATTAAGCGGTGGTGTCGATTCTGCGGTGACCGCCTGGCTGCTCAAACAGCAGGGCCACGAGGTGGTCGGCATCTTCATGAAAAACTGGGAAGATGACGATGACAGTGAATACTGCTCTTCCAACATCGATTTTGTCGATGCCGCCGCCGTGGCCGATGTGATTGGCATCGAGATTGAGCACGTCAACTTTGCCGCCGAGTACAAAGACCGGGTGTTTGCCGAATTTCTGCGCGAGTACAGCGGCGGGCGCACCCCCAACCCTGATATTTTGTGCAACGCCGAGATCAAGTTCAAGGCGTTTTTAGACCATGCCATGCGCCTGGGGGCCGAGAAAATTGCCACTGGCCATTACGCCCGGGTGCGCTGCATCGCTCAAGATGGTCGCGTGCTCGATGCGGCGCAGGCTAAAGGGGGCGATGGCCACTTCGAGTTGCTCAAGGGTTTAGACCCATCCAAAGACCAGAGCTATTTTTTGCACCGCCTGAACCAGGCCCAACTGGTCAACACCTTGTTTCCGGTGGGTGAGTTGCTGAAAACCGAGGTGCGCCGCATCGCGCTGGAAATTGGCCTGCCGAACGCCAAAAAGAAAGACTCCACCGGCATCTGCTTCATTGGCGAGCGTCCGTTTCGGGAGTTTTTAAACCGCTTCATTGCCAAAGAACCCGGCCCCATCAAGAACGACAAGGGCCAGACCATTGGCGAACATGTGGGCCTGAGCTTTTATACCCTGGGGCAGCGCCAGGGCCTGGGCATTGGGGGACTCAAGGCCAAAGGCGCGCAGCGTGGCGGTGGCGACCATGCCCCCTGGTTTGTGGCGCGCAAAGACTTGGACCACAACACGCTGTGGGTGGTGCAAGGGCACGAACACCCGTGGCTGCAGTCGCTGCAACTGAGCGCGCAGGATGCCAGTTGGGTGGCGGGCGTGGCCCCGCAAGCGGGCATCTTTAACGCCAAGACCCGCTACCGCCAGTTGGATGCGCCGTGCCTGCTCGCCGCCGGTGCTGACACCACCTTTCACCTGAGCTTCCCCGAGCCCCAATGGGCTGTGACACCGGGGCAGTCGGCCGTGCTCTACGACGGCGAGGTGTGCCTGGGCGGCGGCGTGATTGCCTCCTGAATCAGCCAGATTATTACTATACTAAAAGTAGCTACTCACGCAATAGATACGGGGGATACAGCCTAATATTGCATAAATTCTAGATCACCCCATGCGCGCCAACAGTGCCATATAAGTGACTTTTTCTCCAGCGGAGCCACGGCAGCGAGCGGCACTCTGGGTTTGGGCGTCTGGCAGCGGCTACACTTTTTTCCGCGCCGGGGCAACACCAGCGTCTGAAAAACAATCCAGGGACGGCACATGCTTTTCAACTCCTACATTTTTATCTTCGGCTTCTTGCCGGTGGTGCTGATCGGTTTTTACCAAATTGGCAGACACAGCCACGCCATGGCGGCGCTCTGGCTGGCAGCGAGTTCCGTGTTTTTCTACGGCTGGTGGGACCTGCGCTATGTGGCGCTGCTGCTAGTCTCGATCGTTTTCAACTACAGCGCCGGTTACCTGATTAGCCGTAAGCATCCAGCATCCAGCACCCAGCACCCAGCTCACCATCTGCTGATCGCAGCCATTGCGGTCAACCTGTGTTTGCTCGGTTACTTCAAATACGCCAACTTCTTTGTTAACAACCTCACTGCGCTGACCGGCAGTGCTTGGACTTTTGCCCAGGTCATCCTGCCGCTGGGTATCTCGTTTTTTACCTTCACCCAGATTGCCTTTCTGGTGGACACCTACCAGGGCAAGGTCAAGGAGTTCAACTTTGTTCACTACGCGCTTTTCGTCACCTATTTCCCGCATTTGATTGCGGGGCCGGTGCTGCACCACAAGCAAATGATGCCGCAGTTTCAGCACCCCGACACCTACCGCATCAACCTGGAAAGCTTCAATGTTGGCTTGACCATTTTCATCATCGGGCTGGCGAAAAAAGTGCTGTTGGCGGATCAGTTCGCGCTTTACGCCAACCCTGTTTTCAACGCGGTGGCCCTTGGCGGCGAACCCACACTGTTTGAAGCTTGGGTCGGTGCTTTGGCCTATGCGCTTCAGCTCTACTTTGATTTTTCCGGCTATTCAGACATGGCCATTGGGCTGTCGCGAATGTTCAACGTCAAACTGCCGCTCAATTTTGATTCGCCCTACAAGGCTCCCAACATCATTGAGTTCTGGCGACGCTGGCATATGACACTGTCCACCTTTTTGCGCGATTACCTCTATGTGCCACTGGGGGGCAGTCGCAAGGGTGTTCCTCGCCGCTATGCGAACCTGATGCTCACCATGTTGCTGGGCGGGCTTTGGCATGGTGCTGGCTGGACTTTTGTGCTGTGGGGCGGCCTGCATGGCGTGTACCTGGTCATTAACCACGGGTGGCGTAAGTTGACGGGCTCAGATGGCTCGGCCACGGGCTGGCGTGCCGTTGCCGGTATCGGCTTGACCTTTGTGGTTGTGGTCGTGGCGTGGGTGCCTTTCAGAGCACCTGATATGGCGGCGGCACTGCGGATGTGGGGGGGAATGGTTGGGGCGAATGGGGTGTCGTTGCCTCAAGGCCTTGCGTCAAGGTTGCCTGAATTTTTCAGCATGAGGGCTGTATTTGAGGGACTCACACCGTTGACTGCCCTTGCCACAAGGGATGTACTGCTAGCAATCCCTCTGGGTCTGGCTGTGGTGTGGGGATTGCCAAACGCTCAACAATGGATGTCGCGGTATGACCCGGCATGGAAGCACCGTCTACTCTTCGGAATACATCGCCAGTGCAAAGGCCGCAAAGATACCCATTGGCGGCACCAGTTACAAAACCACTGGTGTAGGTAATGATCTTCCTGCAGTGGCTGCATACAGGGGGTTGATCAAGTGGGTTAAGTCACAGGGCGTACAACCTGTGCTACTCATGACTCCATACCATCAAAATGTTTGGCTTCTTGATGCGTCGCCCAATGTAAAAGCCATGATCCCGACGGAGAAAATCGTTCGTGAAATTGGCCTTGATTTGGCAGTGCCGGTGGTTGGTTCTTACCGACCGGATGCTGTCAATTGCGCATCTGACGCGTTTTATGACTTCATGCACCCAATGGCTTCTTGTCTTGCTAAATTGACGACATCTCCAGCGAACTGAATTTAGTCGCTTTTGGACCGGTTATTTGGAAAAGATGGGATAGTTGAATGGGGTCAGGTCTTTCAATGCAAAATCATGCATAAATCAGCCGCTAGACCCATGCCAGCAAGCGCAAGCCACTGTGTCCGATGCTGAACACCACGGTATTCCCTACAAGGCGGCACGGCGCTGTTTGACTACACCACTGGCAAGCGGCTACTTGGACTTCACTGCCACCGGCAAGCTGCTCGGCTCGGGCATGGGGTTTGGAGTGAATCGGCCTTGATGCTGTTGACTCTGAAGATGCCGCTGCGATAAACTGCCTTACCAGTTCGTAAGGAATAACCATGCTAAGCACCTTGACCAGCAAGTCCCAGATCACTCTGCCCAAAGACATACGGCTCATGTTGCAACTTGAGCCAGGCGACAAAATTGCTTTTTTACCGATGGCAGACGGCCAGATCACGGTTGCCAAGGCCAATAAAGCATCGTTTGCCACTCTGCGTGGCATCTTGCCCCAGCCAAAGCAGGCCCATTCGGTAGAGGAGATGAATCAAGCGGTGTTGGACTCCGTGGCTAAACATCATCATGCTGGCGCTTGACACCAATATTCTGGTGCGGCTGATCACCAATGATGACCCGGCGCAGGCTCAGCGGGTACAGGATGCGCTAGATGCTGAGCTGACAGCGGGGCGAGAGTGCTTGGTGGGTCACATTGTGTTGTGTGAACTGGTTTGGGTATTGATGCGGCTGTATGGCTATTCGGTGCTTCAATGTCAGCAAACCATGGCCAGTCTTCTGGGCTTTGCCGGACTGCGGTTTGAGTCCATGCCCACCGTTCTGACCGCCTTTAAAAACTGGCAACGTGATGGCGGGGATTGGGCCGACCATTTGATTGGCGCGCAAATGCAAGCGCTGGGTTGCGCGGCAGTACTGACGCTGGACAAGCGTGCAAGTCGCCAAAATACCCATCGCCTTCTGGGCATCTAGCGTTCTCCGCGAATGGGGTCAGGTCTTGCAATGCAACATCATGCATAAATTGGCCGCTAGACCCATGCCAGCAAGCGCAAGCCACTATAAATTTCAGAGTCGCTGCGAGCATTCTCCAGTGACCTGGGCATTGGTGGCCTCAAAAACAAAGGCGCGCAGCGCGGCTGCGGCGACCATTCGCCCTGGTTTGTGGTCCGCAAGGACTTGGGGCCACAACACGCTGTGGGTGGTGCAAGGGCACGAGCACCCGTGGCTGCAGTCGCGCAGTTTGTCGGCGGATCAGGCCAGCTAGGCAATCAGCTGTGCTCTATGCAGGCGAAGTTTGCCTGGGTGGCGGCATCATCACCTGAGCGCTCATCAATTACTATCAATTAAATAGCTATTAGCCCTTTATTTAAAAGGGCTAGAGGCCTATTTTTCATAAAATTACCCGAGCCTGGAAAGCAGGTTTTCCATGTCTTTGAGCATGTTGTCCATGCCTTCTTTTTGCGCCTCGTCGGGTTGCAGACAAGAGGCCAGCTCTTGCTCCATGAAGCACATCGTCATGCGCAGGTAGGTGCTGTCCAGCGCCTTGCGCACGGCAGAGAACTGCTGGCTGATCTTCAGGCAACTCTCCCCTTCTTCGATCATGCGCTGCACGCCCCGTATCTGCCCCTCCGCCCGGCGCAGGCGGTTGAGCACTTCGGTGCGGGCCGCTTCATTGGTCAAAACAGTCATTCAGTGCTCCAAAAGCTTGGATTATTCCAAAGAAGAGGCCCGTCCGCACCACGTAGCGGTTCAGTTGGCGCAGCCAATCTGTGACTCGGGCACACCCAGTTTTTTCAAGATAATGCCTAGCGGGCAAAAGTTGGTGAAGCCAGACTGGAACAGATTAGCACCGACAAAAGCGGTAAAAGCCAGCGCCCATTTGCTGACAAACAGCGGGCTGCCTTCGACGCCGAGGGCCAGCGAAATCATGACAAACAAACCTGCAAAAACCAGAATGTAGCGTTGTACGGTCATCTCAATACTCCTTTAAAAAAATCACTTGTTCAAGCGGTTGATGCCCAGCAAGCCCATGATGTATTTCTCATAGATCGGCTCAGAGGTGCCTTTCTTCAGCTTGCGCATGAAATACTTCTCGTAGGCCACCTTGGCCAAGTGCACCCACTTGCCTTTTTTGAACCAGTTGACATTGCGTGGCGGGATTTGCGGCAAGGCCACAAACGCGGCCCCGGTGTCGCCCATGTCGGCCAGACACACGGCGTTCCAGGTGCCCTTGGCTACGGCCGGCTTGCCCACCAGCTCGTCAGCAATGTTGTGGCAAATGGCACTCATCATGCTCTCGATCATGTAGCCGGTTTTGGGTGTGCCGGTGGCCACGGGTGTAACCTCCACCGGTGGAATCATCACGCAGACACCGGCCGAGAAAATGTTTTTGTAGGCCTTGCTGCGCTGGAATTCGTCAATCAACACAAAGCCGCGCGGGTTGCACAGATTGGGCACAGCAGCCACCGGTGGCACGCCCTTGAAGGCGGGCAGCATCATGGCCATTTTGAAAGGCACCTCGTGGTCTTTGAGCACATTGCCACGGTCGTCAATCTCGGTGGTGAACAGCTTGCCCTCTTCCACCTTGGTGGTCTTGGCGTTGGTGATCCACTTGATGTGGCGGTTGCGAAACTCAGACTCCAGCATCGACTTGCTGTCGCCCACACCGCCCAACCCCAGGTGACCAATATATGGCTCGCTGGTGACATAGGTCATCGGCACTTTGCTGCGCAGTTTGCGCCGACGTAAATCAGTGTCGACAATCATGGCAAATTCATACGCCGGACCAAAGCAGCTGGCCCCTGGCATGGCCCCAATCACGATCGGGCCGGGGTTTTTCAGAAACTCCTGGTAGTTGGCAAAAAACGCTTGGGCGTGGTCTACATGGCAAATCGAATGCGTGTGGCCACCACCGCCTGATTGGACGGGGCCAGCACCGGGCACTTCGTCAAACGCCAGTTGCGGGCCAGTGGCAATGATCAGGTAGTCATAGTTCAGGGTTTCACCGTCGATCAAGGTGAGCTGGTTGCCTTCGGCATCAATCTTGGTCACTTCCTTGGCAATGAAGCCAATCTTCTTGCGCTCCAGGTACGGCGCAATCGGCAGCGTCACCGTGTCGCGTTCGCGCCAGCCCACCGCCAACCAGGGGTTGCTGGGTACAAACTGAAAATAGTCGGTCTTGTTGACCACCGTGATGCGGTGCTCCGGGGGCAGCATTTCACGCAACTCGTAAGCCGCTGGCATGCCGCCAATACCTGCACCCATGATGACGATGTGAGCCATGTCTTGTCTCCTGCAAATTTTAAAAGTTAAAGGGCTTTACCGAGGGGAAAGGGACGTGTCTGCGCACGTCTTGATACGTCGCCAGTACAGCGCGTAATACAGCACCGGAATCACCACCAAGGTCAGCAGGGTGGACACCAGAATTCCGAAAATCAGGGAGATGGCCAGCCCGTTGAATATCGGGTCATCCAAAATAAACAGCGCACCAATCATGGCCGCCAGACCGGTCAGGGCAATGGGCTGCGCGCGCACTGCAGCCGACTGCACCACGGCTTCTTTAAAAGCCACACCCTGACTCACCTGCAGCTCAATAAAGTCCACCAGCAAGATGGAGTTGCGCACAATGATGCCCGCCAGCGCAATCATGCCGATCATGCTGGTGGCGGTGAACTGCGCGCCCAGCAACGCATGGCCGGGCATCACGCCAATAAGGGTCAAGGGAATCGGGGCCATGATCACCAACGGGGTCAGGTAGCTCTTGAACTGGGCCACCACCAGCAGGTAAATCAGGATCAGCCCCACACCATAGGCCGCACCCATGTCTCGAAAGGTGTCATAGGTGATTTGCCATTCGCCGTCCCACTTCACCGCGTATTGCTTGAACGGGTCACTCGGCTGGCTAATCCAGTATTCACCCAGCGCACCCGTGCCAGGCAAAGCTGCGGCCTGGAGCTTGCTGCGAATGGCAAACAAGCCGTATAAGGGCGAATCCAGCTTGCCCGCCATGTCGCCAAACACATAGCTGACCCCTTGCAGGTCTTTGGTGAAATACGGCTTGTCAATCACACCGCTTTGCACCTGCACCAGTTCTGACAACGGCACCATTTGCCCATTGGCAGCACGCAAGGGCATGGCCAACAGCGCGTCCAACCCCACCTGGTCGCGCAGCGGCAATTGCAAGCGCACCGGCACCGGATATTTACTATGACCGTCGTGAAGGTATGCGGCATCCACCCCGTTGAGTGCCATGGCGGCGGTTTGCGCCACCGTGACCACCGCAATGCCCAGCGACTCGGCACGTTGACGGCGCACACGCAAATAAACACGCGGCGCATCTTCTTCCAGCGAAGTGTCCACACCCACAATGTCCGGTGTGGCTGTAAAAGCCTGAGCTACCCGTTTGGCCAGCGCCTGCCTGCCCGCTTCATCCGGGCCATACACCTCGGCCACCAACGGCGACATCACCGGCGGGCCCGGCGGCACTTCGACCACCTTGACGATGGCCTGGTGCTTTTGACCAAGGGCTTCCAACGCAGGGCGCAGGCGCTGTGCAATCACGTGGCTCTTTTCAGAGCGATGGTGCTTGTCCACCAGGTTGACCTGCAGGTCGCCCTGCTCGGCATCGGCACGCAAGTAATATTGGCGCACCAGGCCGTTGAAGGTGATCGGTGAAGCCGTGCCAGCATAGGCCTGCAAGTCACTCACCTCGGGCTGCTGCGCCAAAAAGTCACCCAGGTCATGCAGCGTGGCGGCGGTGTTTTCCAAGGGGGTGCCAGCCGGCATTTCCACCACCACCTGGAACTCGCTCTTGTTGTCAAAAGGCAGCATTTTCAGCACCACCCATTGCACCAACGCCAAACCCACCGACAGCATCAACGCCACCAGAATGCCCAACAGCAGCAACCAGCGCTTTTTGGCGCTGTTCAAAAAGGGCATCAAAGCCCAGGTGAACAGGCGCTGCAGTTTCGACCCCAGGCCTTTGGGCGACGCATCCCCCGCATCGGCGGGATGGTGCTGACGCATCAGCTTCAAAGCCAACCAGGGTGTTACGGTAAAGGCAATCAGCAGCGAGATCGCCATGCCCAAACTGGCGTTGATCGGAATCGGGCTCATGTAAGGCCCCATCAGACCCGACACAAACGCCATCGGCAGCAAAGCCGCAATCACGGTCAGGGTGGCCAGAATGGTCGGACCGCCCACTTCATCGACCGCGCCCGGAATGATCTGGCGCAGCGTGCGCTCTGGGTGCAGGCCTTGATGCCGGTGGATGTTTTCCACCACCACAATCGCATCGTCCACCAAAATACCAATAGAGAAAATCAGCGCAAACAGCGACACCCGGTTCAGCGTGAACCCCCACGCCCAGGACGCAAACAGCGTGGACGTCAACGTCAGAATCACCGCTGCACCGACGATGATGGCCTCACGGCGGCCCAGCGCCAAACCCACCAACAAAATCACCGAGCCGGTGGCAAACGCCAGCTTCTGGATCAGCTTGTTGGCTTTTTCAGCCGCCGTTTGACCGTAATCCCGGGTGATGCTGGTCTGGATGTTGGCCGGTATCACCGAATTGCCTAGCTCCAACACCCGCGCGCGCGCCGCACTGGCCACATCCACCGCATTGGTGCCGGGCTTTTTGGTCACCGTCAAGGTCAACGCCGGGTACACCCCGCCTGCAGCCACACCGGCTTGGCCTTCAGCTGCAGCAGCCGCACCCGGGGTGTGCCACACATAGCGTTGCGGCAACTGCGCTGCGGCTTCAATGCGAGCCACTTCACGCAAAAACACCGGCAGGCCTTTATTAACGCCCACCACCAGGTCACCCACATCCTGAGCCGAACGTAAAAATTCACCAGTTTCCACTTTCACCATCTGACCGCCCGGCACTTGCGCGTCCAGCACTGCGCCCGAGGGCATGCTGGCATTGGCCGCAGCCAGCGTGGCCTTGAGCGACACCACATCCACACCACGCTCGCGCAGCCGCACCGGGTCTAGCCAGACCTGCACCGCCTGCTGCGGCCCACCAATGGTCTGCACTTCACGCGTGCCGGGAACCCGTTTCAACTCGGCTTCCACCGTGTGCGCCACACGCTCCAGTTCCGTGGCGGGCAACGCGTCTTGGCTCCACAGCGTCACGGCCAGCACCGGCACATCGTCAATGCCCTTGGGCTTGACGATCGGGTTTAACGTGCCCAACTCGCGCGGCAGCCAGTCCTGGTTGGCGTTGAGCACGTCATACAGTCGCACCAGCGCCTCGGTGCGCGGCACGCCCACCTTGAACTGCACCGTCAGCACCGCCAAGCCCGGTCGCGCCACCGAATAGGTGTGCTCAATACCAGCGATCTGACTCAACACCTGCTCGGCCGGACGCGCCACCATGTTGTGTACATCGGTACTGCTGGCTCCCGGGAAAGGGATCAGCACATTGGCCATGGTGACGTTGATTTGTGGCTCTTCTTCACGCGGAGTCACCAGCACAGCAAACAAGCCCAGCAGCAAGGCCACCAAGGCCAACAAAGGCGTGATGGCATTGAGCTTGAAGGCCAGCGCCAGCCGCCCGGAAATTCCCAATTTGGATTGGTTTTGCATGGTCATCTCACTGGGCAGCTGAGCCTGCAGCTTGTGCGCCTGACAACCCGGCGCGCACCGGGTCTAGCGCCACGCGCTCCAACTCGGTCAAGCCGGCCAACACTTCCACACCTTGATCACCATGCTCGGCTCCGAGGCGAATCGCCTTGAGGGAAAAGCCCTTGGCCGTGGCCACATACACCGCCGTCAACTCACCCCGGCGCAGCACCGCCGCTTGCGGGATCACCAGGCGCTGCGCTTGCCCTGCAGCAAAGCGCACCCGCACTTGCTGGCCAGGCACCAAGCCTTTGGTGGCCACTGCGGACAACTCCAGCCGCCATTCCACTGTTTGTGACACGGCATCGGCACTGGGCAAATGGCTGCTCTGGCTGGGGCGAATCCATTGCAGAGAACCGTCTTGCGCGCGCACCTGCACCTCAATCGCCGTGCTGGCCTGCACCTGCGCAGTGCGTGACACCGGCACCTGCACCACGGCCCGCAGCGGTGCGGGGGCATACACAGTCAGCAAAGGTTTGCCGGGAAAAGCCAAGTCCCCCGCTTCAGAGAGCGTTTGCAGCACAAAGGCATCAAATGGAGCCGTCACACGGGTAAATCCTTGGGACAGACCCGATTGTTTTTCCCCGGCGCTGGCCTGGTCACGCGCCGCCTGGGCAGATTTGAGCTGCGCGTCAGCCGTGTCCATGGCCGCCGCACTGATAAAACCTTTGGCCAACAGCTCACGGGTGCGGTTGAAATGAGCTTGTGCGTTGCGCAACTCCGCCTGCGCTTGCGCGGTCTGCGCTTTGCTGCGCTGCACGCCGGTTTGGGTTTCGCGGTCATCAATGGTGGCCAGCAATTGCCCAGCACGTACCGCATCACCCGCCTTAACCGCCAGACTCACCATGCGCCCGGAGGCCTGCGCCGACACCGTGCTTTGCTTGACCGGCTGGATCACCCCGTCCAACTCAAAACCACTCCCCACCGCACGGTTTTGCACCGCAACCACCGCCACCTGTGGTGCAGTCTGCGCCGCCACCGACCAAGCCACACCAGCCATCAACGCCAGCAAGACGCGTCTTAGCCCCGCAGGGCGAACCAGGACAGACGATAAAACGGACGGGTGCATAAGGGCTTCTCCAAAATACTATACCTAGTATATTTGAATACCCCCACCAGTACATAAACCAATCAAAAAAAACCCCGTCAAGCACAGGGCCTAACAGGGTTTTAGGGGATTTTTTTTATGCGTTTTTAAGAAAACGTACTTATTAACGTGAAACAACGCCCACAGCCGACAAGAATGGCGTGTCGTAGGACCGACTTTACGCGGCCATGGCGGGTTGAAACCCTTCCCTACGCTCAGATTTCCTGATCCGCACTAGGAGAGCCCTGGTTGATTTCAGGAATTACAACGGCACATAAATCCGAAAGTAATTTTGAAGTTGGGGTAAAGTTTGCGGCCTGAGTTCCCTACAGAAGGCCAGTATGCACAAACAACTATTTATCCCCGGTTTCCCAGATGGTGCGCAAAGAATTGGAGAGGTCGTCAGCATCGTTGAGAAAGATGGCT
>Ga0210021_1000421_pt1 | contig 48414 bp, 60 predicted proteins | sample CryGeymeta201517_FD_183981 | JGI IMG/M metagenome (GOLD analysis project Ga0210021, IMG submission 183981) | Groundwater microbial communities from Crystal Geyser aquifers in Utah, USA - Crystal Geyser metaG 2015-17 (SPAdes) (version 2) | ecosystem: Environmental > Aquatic > Deep subsurface >... | reverse complement strand
TTTTATCTAAATAACGATTTTTCCATCTTCTAAAATAACGATTAACTGTGGAGCCTGTATGAGAGTAAGTCTTTGATAGGATTCTTCTATCTTCATCTGTTATGATTACAGTTTTTTTCCAGATCTTATTCTTTATTCGATTCACTTTGTATCCGCATTCTTCAGAAGTGAAATCTAAAGTCTGGAATTTTTTAAATAATTGTAGAAATATTTTTCTTCCAGGTTCTGTTTTAATTGTTTCTGATAAGCTCATATCCTCTATTTTTTTTCTTTTAGTCTCTAATTAATTTCACCTCGATATCATTTTCGTTTAATGAGTATATTTACCTCACACCTTTAAAAGAGCTATTAATAACGTGTGATGAAAATGGATCTGACAAAAGACATACTTTCATTCATTAAAAAAAGGAAGGCTGTATTTTATTCTGATGTGGTTAGGGAATTTGGAATTTCAAACTGTACCGTGCGTGATCTAATTAAAATTCTCGAGAAAGAAGGCAAGGTTGTTGTGGATAACAAGGGAATAGCTAAACTGGTCTTTGCATCAGGTGATTCAAATCAAGAAAAAAGTTGAACAAAAAGTTGAACATAGCCATAAATTAGATCAATTAGATAAAAGAATATTATTGACTGTTTCTAAGTATCAAATAAACAAACAAATATCAGTCCATTTAAAAATACCCAAAAGCACCGTCAGCTATCATACTAAGAAACTAACTGCATTAGGACTATTGACTGAAATAGGCTTAAACCCAAAGATATTTGAACCTACACCAGCAGGTAAAATGGCTTGTTCAACTTTTCTCACTGGGTATGGAGCCAAACAATTCGAACCTATGGTAAGATCCCATAATATAAGATTCAAGTCGAAAATAACACAGGAGCCGGAGAACTTGGTTGAAAGGCTTTTAAAGAATAATTGGATTGAATATACTCCGAATAATTGGAAAGGATACATAAATCATATCTTCAACGCTGCTGTGATTTTTACTCCTAAGAGTGTGCAGTATATGTTGCCTGAGTTCTATGACTACGATGTTGCAGTTAATATGGATGCTGCAGTAAGACTTGTCTTTAAAATTAAAGAATATTTAGAAGATTGCTACCCAGGTCTGGTATTAGGAAAGCCTGAAGAAGTAGCAACTTTGATTAAGCAACATCATGCAATTCAGTATGATCCTGAGGCTTTGGAGTATTATAAATATAATGAAGAAACTGGTTCAACACTAACTTCTAATTCCGGCAGAATTTCTGTGGATCATTCAAATAATGTTCCAGAGACTGAAACAATACACAAAGTTCATGGGAAGGAAGATCTAGAAAAAATATTCAAACTTTATGGTGAAGTTGTAGAGACTGATTTTAGTGTCAAGGAACATCTGTCAGATGATGAAAAACGTTTTTCTATGATGATGAAGTCTCAGGATAAAATTATCGACTCTATGCAGACGTTTGCTATAGGCATGAAAGAGCATATGAAGTTGATTAGAATGCTTCAAAAATTAGTTGGGTCTTTGGATAAAAAACAGGAAGACCTCTTCAGTCATTATCCATTGTTTAGTATAGTTAAAAGGTGGTTTAAACGATAAAGGTCGAGATGACTTGTAAAAATGTCCCAGCCGAAAAGGTCGCAGGCTGCCTGAGCAAGTTTTCAGAAAGGGTTCCTTTCGGATACAGACTTTCATCTGCAGGTACAAAAGTCGTTGTGACTTTTGAAGTCGCTTCTATTCGTATTTTGAACGAAGTGGTCCGGAGGGCTAAGCACCTCAAGAACATCAATCTGGAACTTAGCCTAATTGAAGACATCTCAGATAAACCTTATCCAAAAGATATGGTGAAGGAAAATGGGGACAAAGGAAATTAACATCAAGGCTTTGAAGAAATTTGCGAAGAAGAATTTGAAAGACTATCTTATCACATCTGAATCCATTTTGGAAGAACCAGATGATATGCCTCACGAAGAATATGTCAAGAAAGTGAAAATATGGCTGCAAGCCCTGGAAATGGAGAAGAAAATCGTAGATTCAAAAGGATAGTGGCGATTGCATTATAATCTTGCTATTTGGCAATGTATTAACATAAATCCAACCATCTGAAAGATACTTCTCAACATCTTCCGTTTCTATTGCTCTTTGCTTTGACATATTTTTTCCGTTCATTTGCTTGGTCAATCTTTCTCTGACAATTTTCTGAAATTCTTCATCATCTAATTCCAGCTCTTCATCTGTAATTTCATCCGCTTTGAATCCTGCAACAAGAAGCATTTGCCTTTTGAACATTTTCATTATTTCATCTTCATCTTTACTTGTCTCAATAGTTTGTAAGTATTTTTGGGATTTCATATAAGAGTCCCGCAAATCTTTCATTACTGCCGGCGGAAGTGTCTCTTTGTTTAATGTGTAAGTGCGTTCTATATCCCCAACATGCCCCATAAAAAACTGTCTATAATCTCTTAAAACAAAACCTTTTGATTCAGCAAGCATAAGTTGTGTGTCAAAATATGACCTTAAAACATAAGGCCGCCAAGGAAACCCCGCCTTTCTTATTGAATTCCTCGCAGCGTCTCCAATGTTTATAGTGGTTATGAAACTTTTCTTAGCAGTTTTCGGGGTAATTATTGGGGATTGCCCTGTTAATTTTTCCCCTTTTCTCATTCTCATTTCCAGATATTCCTTGAGATATTCGCAGCCCTCGGCACTCAAAAATGTCACGTATGGTTTTTTTGTTTTGCTTAAGCTTGCTCTTACTTTGACTAAAGTTGGGATTTTTTCGAAATTAACTTCTCCGTTATTTATTTTGAGTTCTGGGAGATCATCCAGTCTCAATCCATCTTCTCCTTTATCTTTCCCTAATACCTGCAACCTCACCCCGCTGTGAGCTATTAGAGAACATATGGTTCTTGCTTTCAAATCCCCAGATAAGAAGATTTTCCTGAGTTCAGGTTGAGTCGGAACCCTCTCGTCCTTTAGGCTTGGCGTATCTTTAGCGCCTCTTATTATAATTTTTTTATCTATCTTAATGTCGTTGAAAATAAGCCAAGACTTGACAGATTTTATAACAGATTCGGTGTAGCTTCCAGCATAAGTTTTTTCCATATCGGTTACAGTATCCAAGAACATATCATAGATTTTTCTTTTATCTAACTTAACCAATTCCTGAGGAGTTATCTTTTTTTCGTTGCAAAAACTACCAAGTCTTCTAAGATATACATTTGCAGTTATTTCTGATCCTCTGCACATATTCTTGAACCATCTACTTATATTCTCATCTTGAAGGAGACAGCCATACTTTTTTTTCATGAAGATAGTTAGAACTGTAAATATTTATACGTTCTAAACCCAAATGGATATGGACCAATGGGGATTTGAACCCCAAGCCTTCTGGATGCGAACCAGACGATCTTCCAGGTTTCTTCAACTTACCGGATTGATCTATTGGCCCTTGTGACTATAATTATTATTTATCTGAAAGTCTATAAGCTATTGCTATGCCTGATTTATGTGTTCATTGCGGAATGTTTGCTACTGTTTTCAATAAGGAAGACCAGCCAGTCTGCATGAGATGCCGAGAAAAGAACCCGAAGAGGTATGTCTGTAGCAAGTGTAAAAGTCTCATGACAATTAGAAAAGGTAAATACGGGTCATTCTGGGGATGTTCTGGTTATCCAATGTGCGACAACAGCGTATCGATTAAGCAAGCATTAATGAAAGAGAGAAATAAAACTAATATTAAATAATTAATAGGTAAATTATTGCCTATGGGCTCATAGCTTAGTTTGGTGGAGCGCCTGACTGATAATCAGGAGGTCGTGAGTTCAAATCTCACTGGGCCCACTAGAAATCTTTATAACCCCCTGAAAGAAATACTATCTATGGCAATAAAATTACTTGAAAAATTAGGTTTAGTTCGTAAAGCTTCTAGCTCAAAGAAAAGCACCACAAAATCCTCTAGAAGAATAGGTGCAAAAAGAAGAACAGTAAGAAGCGCTAAAAAAACCAGAAGAAGGTAGTAAAACACCTTTAGAAAAAGAAATGGTTTCTCAGAGAACAAATAGCTTTAAATAGTCTCCTGCCTTTAATTAACAATAGTTTTAGACTAGGAGGTTAGAATAGAAATGGTAGAATACCAAACAATTAAAGCCGAAGAAGTAAAATTCGGGAATAACGACTTTATTGAAGTTGCAAGAAAAAAAGCAATTAGCGAGAGCGGCGAGAATGAGTTCATATCCATCTCAAGAGGATTTATGATGATGGATGGGACAAAAAGATACAGAAAATCATTCACGGTTCCGATCCAAAAAGAAGTCGTTGAGTTTGTTACCAAAAAATTAAAGGAAATGATGTAAAAACTAAATTTCCATCCAATTATCGATTTCTTCATTTGATTCGATATTTACATTTTTTGGTGGTTTTTTTTCATTTTCTTCTATTGTTTTTTCCAGGATTTTTTCCATCATTATTTGGTTTATTTCTGAATCTTCGTCTTTTTCAGGGTGTTTTTTAAGGACAGGCTCTTTTTTGGCTTTTTTATCTATTATCTCTGGTAAGTCTGGCTCTTCCGGAAAATCTAATTCTGGCGGGATCTCTTTTATTTTTGGTTTTTTAGGGCTTTCGATTGAGCTTGGGAATGTTTTATTGAGCTTCTGCTCCAGGCTGACAACTTTGTCCATCAAATAGGCTATCCTTTCATCAGAATTAACTGGATTGTCTTCGGATGTCTTCAGTATCCCCATCTGCAAAAAAGTACCTAAAACACCTATGTTGGTCTTCTCGCCGCTTTCTAAATCTTTGCATACATAAGTCTTCTTATCGTTATCGAAGTATATCTCATAATCTTCGGTGTTTAGGCGGAATTTAGTTGGTATTTTCATGATTAACACAATTTTTATGGGTTTCCATGAATTAAAGATTTGCGGTGGCGAGGAAGAAGAGTTTTTCAAGGAAATTTTCATTAGAAGGAAAAATTGAAAATGTGAATATTATCTGAGATTTTGAGGAAATAAGATAAAATAAACGAGATAGGGTTTTATATCATTTCTAATTCAAAAAGGAATAGAGCCTACAAGTATTTAAATGAATAAAATAATATTTGAAATTTGCAATGAGACGATTTCAAGCAGGGATGAGTTAATGAGTAAGCAAAATATCTTGAACAAGAAAAATAAAAGCATTGAAGAGTTGCTAAATGAGGAAAAGAAAAAATCGGAAACCTACTTGAACCAATACAAATACCTGAAGGCCGATTTTGAAAATTATAAAAAAATCATGGAGAAAGAGATGGAAAAAATAATAAAATGTTCCAACGAAAGAGTCTTTGTCGAATTGCTCCCGATATTGGACGACATGGAAAATGCCCTCAAAAAAGTGGCAGGGGTTGGAGAAAAGAAAGGGTTGGAGATGATATTAAATAATTTTTTTAAGATATTGCAAAATAATGGCTTGAAGAGTATAGACACGTTGGGTAAAAAATTTGACCCGTATTATCACGAGGTTTTAATGAAAAAAGAGTCTGATAAGGAAGATGATATTGTCATTGAAGAAATACAAAAAGGTTATATGTTAAACAATAAAGTTGTGAGACATTCAAAAGTTAAAGTTTCGAAAAAGAGGTGATTAATGTGGTAAATGAAAAAATTATAGGAATAGATTTGGGTACTTCAAATTCTCAAGCTGCTGTTATGATTGGTGGCAAACCAACGATTATACCAAGTGCTGAAGGTACAACTGCCGCAGGTAAAATGTTTCCTTCTGTAGTTGCGTTTACAAAAGATGGTCACTTACTAGTTGGTGAACCTGCTAGAAGGCAGGCTATATCTAATCCCGGAGGCACTGTAATGAAGGCAAAAAGAAAAATGGGAACAAAACACAAGTATAAGGTATTTGATAAAGAATATACTCCCCAACAAATATCCGCATTCATTCTTCAGAAAATAAAGAAGGATTCGGAAGCCTTTTTGGGTGAACCCGTAAAGAAATCTGTCATAACTGTTCCTGCTTACTTTAACGACAACCAAAGGCAAGCAACAAAAGATGCTGGTGAAATAGCCGGTCTTGATGTTGTCAGGATAATCAACGAACCAACCGCTGCTTCAATGGCTTATGGCATGGAGAAAAAAGGTGAACATCAGATAATGGTCTTTGACTTGGGTGGCGGAACTTTAGATGTAACAATTCTTGAATTTGGTGATGGTGTTTTTGAAGTAAAGTCCACATCGGGTGATACCGAACTTGGTGGAATTGATATGGATGAAATTATCTTGAAACATATTATTGAAGAGTTCAAAAAAGACACAGGTATTGATTTGGAAAGGGATGATGTTGCTATACAAAGAGTGAGGGAAGCGGCTGAAAAGGCTAAGATAGAATTGTCAACAGTTGTTGAAACTGAAATAAATCTCCCATACCTGACTGCAGATAAGTCAGGGCCGAAACATATTCAGATGAAACTAAAAAGGTCGAAATTGGAACAACTCATTGATCCCATAGTCAAGAAATGTAATAAGCCGATGGAACAATCAATAAAAGATGCCAAGTTGAAGAAAGAAGATATTGATAACATTATTCTAGTCGGTGGTCCAACCAGAATGCCAGTAATTCAGAAAATTGTTGAAGATTTCATGGGTAAGAAACCTGACAAAACCATCGATCCGATGGAATGTGTCGCGATGGGTGCAGCAATTCAGGGAGCCGTGTTGGCAGGGGAAATCAAGGATTTGGTATTATTGGATATCACTCCATTAACACTGGGTATTGAAACTCTCGGTGGGGTAATGACATCGCTGATTGAAAGAAACACAACAATTCCGACAAAGAAAAATAAGATATTCTCAACAGCAGCGGATTTACAGACCGCGGTAACTATTCATGTACTGCAAGGAGAGAGACCAATGGCAAAAGACAACACAAGTCTAGGTCAATTCAACCTAATGGGAATACCACCTGCTCCAAGAGGTGTTCCACAGATAGATGTTACATTTGACATAGATTCAAATGGAATATTGAATGTTTCTGCAAAGGATTTAGGGACAGGAAAGGAACAAAAGATATCAATAACTGCAGCCACAAAATTGTCAAAGGATGATATAAATAACATGGTAAAAGAAGCTGAGAAACACGCAGAAGAAGATACAAAAAGAAAGGAGATAATCGAAACCAAGAATGAAGCTGACTCATTAATCTATACGACTGAATCCACTATGAATCAGTTCAAAAATAAAATAGATAGCAAACTAAAAGAAAAAATAGAGGAAAGTTTGAAAGATCTGAAAGAAAATGTGAAATCTGACGATCTTGAAAAAATAAAGAAAGATATGGAAGAACTGAGAAAATCAGTCCAAGAGATAGGTTCGCAAATATATCAGCAGACGCAGGCTGAACAGATGAAAACTGAGGATAAAGAAAGTGGGAATGAAGAGGGAAACAAGTCAAAAAAAAAGGATGATGAGAAGGTGGTTGATGCCGAGTATGAAGTTGAGAAAGATGATAAGAAGAAATGATTCTTATGGGAAAGAAAGATTACTACGAAATACTTGGGGTAAATAGGGATACATCCCAACAAGACATTAAGAAATCTTACAGGCAACTGGCGAGAAAATACCATCCTGATGTGAATCCTAGCAATAAAGAATCGGAAGAAAAATTCAAGGAAATTAATGAAGCATATGAAGTATTAGGTAATCCTGAAAAGAAAAACCAGTATGATCAGTATGGCCATTCTGCATTCGATCCAGAAGACTTGGGTGGATTCAGAGGATTTGGTTTTGACGATTTGTTTAGAGATTTTGGATTTGGTGATATATTTGATATGTTTTCTGGTTTTAGGTCGAAAAGAAGTGGAAGAAGACGTCAGGGTGTGGATATAAAATTTGACTACACCATAACGCTAGAAGATGCTTTCAGTGGTCTTGAAACAAAAATACAGATCCCAAGATTTGAAAGATGTGAGGTTTGTAATGGGGAAGGTACTAAATCTGGAACGAAACCAAAGGAATGTCCCAAATGTGATGGATCTGGGGAGATAAGACAAATCAGAAGAATGGGCTTCATGCAGATGGTTAATGTTTCCACATGCCCAAAATGTGGAGGAAGTGGGGAATTCATAGAAACACCTTGTTCAGATTGCAAAGGAACTGGTAAAGAGAGAAAGTTACGATCAATAAAACTCAAAATACCATCTGGTGCGGATGAAGGTTTATATTTAAGACTGGCGAGTGAGGGAGAAATTACAGACGGTAAAGGACCTAGAGGGGATTTGTATGTTGCGATACATCTGAAACCGCATGATATTTTTGAAAGGCACGAAGACAATTTATTTTGCAAAACAACTGTAAGCTTTCCTATTGTGTGCTTGGGTGGAAAAATAGAGGTCCCTACCATTGATGGCAAAGCTGAAATAAAGATATCCACTGGGACAGAAAGCCATACTGTATTCAGATTAAGAGGACAAGGGATGCCAAATCTTCATTCTCAAAGAAGAGGGGATCAGTTAGTCAAAGTTATAGTGGAAGTTCCAAAGAAGTTGACAAAAAAACAAAAGGAACTTTTAAAAGAATTTTATGAAGAAAGGAGGGAAGAAATTAAAGTAAGCAAAGGATTTTTTTGAACTTTTATTCTGTTTTTGGTATCTCGATTTAGACGATGCGATAGAGGTAATAGAAAGGGAATATTTTGACATAATGATAAGCAAACATCCTGAAATGAAGAAGTTGCTTAAACGAGATTAAACTGTCGTCACTAATTCAAACAATTCGTTATTTTAGCGACTTTTCCTTACAGTTGTGTGATTTTTTTCAAGAAAATTTATATTCATATTACTAATTTTTCCTATTCTAGTAGATTTCTTCAAGGAAATTTTTATTCCAAAAAGAATGAATCAGAACATAAATAGGTTTTTTATAGAACCTGTGGGAGTTTAACCCACGTTTTTTTCAATCCTCATAGAATGACTTATCAATCACTTATCATGAACCCCTTATCCATTCATTGAATTGAAAATATTCTTGCGTTGAATTATGATTCTGAATATTAATCACTATTAGGGTTTATATAACTCATTTTTTTGGGTTTTTCATGGTTTCTATTGCCGCCAGGAAATATTCGGTGCACGCCTAACAAAATCATTATGCTATTTAAAGAAGCCAGTCAAATTGATTAAAGGTTGAAAAAGATGAAAAGGACTTTCGCATTCGCTTTATTCTTAACGACAGTGGTAGTGTTATCTGGATGCACCTCAGAAAAGCCGATAGGTGGAGAGAGGGATGTTCATGGGTGTTTAACTCCAGCAGGATATTCATGGGATGATGAGATTAAAGCTTGCTTAAGGCCTTGGGAAATAAAAGATGAAAGCCAAAGAATAGCAGCAAAAATAGCAGTTGAGTATGTCGGTCAATCAAAAGGCTTGACAGTTGTTCAAGTTGATGTTATGAAATGCCAGGGTTGTTTTGTTGTTCATTTCGATAGTTATGGTGAAAGGACTGAAGTGGCTTTGCAGGACTGGAATATTGTTGGCAGATCTGACTTAACATACGAAGAAGCGTTATTGATTGCCCAAGAGAGCGCATGCACAAAAGAAGGAAACCTTACTAATGCCAGTTTTTACAACGAGAACACAAAAACATGGTGGATTGGCTTGGATGCAGAAAAGCCAGGATGCGCTCCGGCATGTGTTGTCAGTGAAGATACAAGAACAGCAGAGATAAACTGGAGATGCACTGGCGCTATTCCGGATTGAGTTGATAACTTCTTTAGTTCGAGTATATTAAATGAATTTATTCTTGCCGGATAAAATAATGTCATGGCAGCTAAAACATTTACAAAGGATGAAGCGAAGAGTTTTGGCAGCAAGCTTGGCATAGACTGGAGTGACTTTGATGTTGAGCAATTCAGGATGGGTATGAATGTAGAGCTAGAGCATGGCAGAAGAGACCCAGAAACTAATGTTACTAATGATGATCCTGTTCTCACAGGCAAGATTGCTTTAGCCCATTTGAATGAGTTTCCAGACTATTACACAAGGCTTGATAAGCTTGAAGAAGATGCTAAGAAGTTTTGGAAGAAATGAAGTGAAAATTTCTAACTCCAGAACTTCCTATTTCTAATATAATTTCTTTCAGCATTGAGCAACGCCTTCAAAAAGCTTTTATCATCAAAATAAACACCTCTGAGAATACGCTTAGCAGTTGTAACGCCAACACCCCTCGCTGCTAAAGCTCGGACAGCCTTCTTCCCGTAAACTATGATTAAATCAGATGTCCCGCTTAAATGCTCGTATCTCCTTTCCTCTTCCGCTCCTAAAGCTTTGCCAGCAAGCTTCTTCCTGACATATTCTTGAGCTTCTATCTGCGTCCTCCCAGCCATTCCAACAAGCTTTGCATGGCACTTCGAGCAGCGAATCTCTTCTGGCAACTCTCCCACGCTATAAACCTGAGACCAATCCCCGCAATTCAAGCAGATCAGCCGAATTCTTTTCTCATCCAATCTTTTGGCAAAAATATCAAGTATCTGCAAGTCAGGCTTGCCGGATCCAATCAACTCAGGCCTTTCTTTAATCCCGATCTCACCTAAAGGAGACAACCCTTTCCTGAAAATCAAACTCAACCTTTTTTCTTTCAGCTTCTTCAAGAAGTCATGAACTAAATCCACATCCAGCTTATCAGTCTTTATCTCACGCAGAGTCTCATTCCAAAGAGGTGTCCCTGAATACAAGTCTATAATTTTGCTCAGCCTGACCTTGCCATATTCGGCATCCTTTCTGATAGCGCCAAATCTTTTTGCAACATGGATGAACCTCCACTGGAATAATCTCGACTCAGACAAGTTCTTCTCCAGGTAGAAATCAACATCCTCGGGCTTAGTCTTCAGCAATATATCCTCCAGCAATTTTTGGTTCACTACCTGAAGCTGCAGCACAACACGATAAGGGTCTGTTTTTAATTGCACAGATCCTATTTTTTCTGCAAGGATAGCTGAAAGGAATCTTCCTAAAGTTTCGTTGCCTTTGCTCCCTAGGCATGTATGCATTACTACATTATCACCTTGGCTCTCGATTAGGATTGTGTGATTTGTTGGGATTACATGCTTCTTCTGCTTCCTGATTATATCCACCATTGCTTCAGCAGAGCTATTATCGACTGGATACTCTTCTTTTATTTTTTGTTCAGGTTTATTGTTGAGATTGTCAGCAATTATTTTCCTGAGGTGACCGACTTCCTGGGCAACCTGATAAGGGACAGGCATCAAGTCGCCTTCCCATCCTGGAATCGAAACATCAACCTCGCCAGACGGCTCGACAAAAATCTTCCTCCCGTCCACGCTTATGACTCTCCATGTTTCGCCCTTGATCACGAATGTGGTTCCAGTGTCGCCATGCATTGAAACAAACTCCTCGTCTAATGTCCCGACTTTCTGATCAGATATCATGTTGACGACAGTGTAGCTCTTGGTGTCAGGGATTGTGCTTAGGTTTGTAAAATAGAACATCAAGCCCTTCCTAGAGCCTTTTATTCTCCCAGAATCCAAGAACAAATATCGGTTAGAATTCAACTGTTGGCAGACTTCTAGGAATTCCTTCTTCGTGAGGTCTCGGTATGGGTAAGCGCGCTTGATTATTTTGTAGACTTCTTCTTCACTGCTGTCCCAGTTGTCTCTTGTCATGCCAACGATTTGGTTTGCAAGAACATCTAAAGCATTCTTATGCGAAACAATAGGTTCTAACTTTCCGGATAAGCCTTGCCTTGCTATAACAGTTGATTCAAACACATCATCAATATCTGTTGCTATAATCACACCGTCTGATTTTTTGCCAAGGGAATGCCCTGATCTTCCAATCCGCTGAATGATTTTTGATACCTGCCGAGGAGACATATACTGAAGGACAAAATCTATGCTGCCTATATCTATGCCCAACTCCAAAGATGAAGTGCATACCACACCTTTCAATTCCTGGTTCCTGAATTTTTCCTCAACATCTATTCTCACATCCTTGCTCAAGCTGCTGTGGTGATTTTCTATTCGTGTGTTTGGATAGATCTGTTTTATTCTTGACGTCAATATCTCAGCAAAGTCTCTTGTGTTGGTGAAGACAAGGGTAGAAGTATTTTTTTCGACTATATCATGGACTGTCCTGAGCCTGGCTGCACTTTCAGGAGAAGAGTAAATTTTCTCTGCGAGTTGGCTATCGCCTTTTTCGATTACAGGGCTTATCACTCTGATGTCAAATTGCTTTTCTGTCACTGCTTTTATTATTTTCACTGGCCTTCCCCCGGAAATAAAGTTTGCAACATACTCAGGGGACCCGACAGTTGCCGATAAAGCAATAAGCTGAAAATTTCCACATAACTCCCTCAACCTTTCCAACCCTACAGACAACTGGACTCCTCGCTTGGATGTAACTATCTCATGGACTTCATCTACTATAACCCATTTGATGTTGCGTAGATGCTCCTTCATTCTCTTCGCTGGCAGGATTGCTTGCAAAGTTTCTGGAGTTGTGATCATCATGTCATCCGGGAAGTCGACCTGTTTTTTTCTTTCGTGTTGTGTAGTGTCTCCATGCCTGACAGATATTTCCATATCCAATTCCTTCCCCCACCATAAGAATCTTTTTAGTAGGTCCCTGTTCAATGACCTGAGGGGCGTGATATATAGGATGCTGACTGGCTTCAGCTTCTCCTTTGAGTTCAGCCACATATCAAACACAGGCAAAGCGACAGACTCTGTTTTCCCTGAACCTGTTTCTGCAATCACAAGAACATTTCTTCCTGACAGGATTTCTGGAATTCCTAACTCCTGAGGAAGGGTTGCCTTACCAAAACCTCTTTTCTTCAAGACGTCCTGTAACTTTGGACTTAAATTACGAAAAACCATAGAAATCTACCTCTAAACAGAACAGAATAGTATTGATGTTCGTTCTAATCTTCATATAAGTGTAAACAGAACGTCTAATAATTGTTGGTGAATGTATTTAATCTTTTAGGCTGGGATTATTTTATAAAGAAGAATATTCCAATTAATTAGCAAGTGAAAGTATGAAAAGCCTGTCAGGATTGGTTATTGCCTTATCATTGATGTTAGTGTTTCAGCCCGTTCTTTCCCAGGAAGATTTAGTCATATCCCCAGGTGATGGCTTAAGTACAGCAGGGGCATTGGGTATGTTCGGTCTGATTCTTGGAGTGATTGGCCTAATCCTAATAATTCCTTTTCTTATCATTTACATATATTCAGCGCTTGTGCTGTCAGCAATTGCAAAAAAGACCAACACTGAAAATCCATGGTTTGCATGGGTGCCTTTCCTTAATTATGTTTTAATGGCGAGAATCGGAAAGGTTCCTGTATGGACTGCTATTGCTTTCATTCTAATAATAGTTGCGGAAATAGTTGTGCCGTTTTTTATTAGCCTGCCAAGCTTAATTAACCTCCTGATCTTAATTCCAGTTTTAATTATTTTTATTGTCTGGTGGATGAAGATTTCAGAAGCAAGGGGAAAACCAAAGTGGTGGGGAATTTTAATCGCGTTAATACCAATCGTAAATATAGTGTTGATGGGGATTCTTGCCTGGTCAGGCGGGGGCAGAAAAGCTGAAGAGTCTGCTGGAACCCATCCAGAAAAAACTCAAAGACCGCAAGTTTCTGAAAGTCCACAGGAACCTCATCCTAATGTGCATATGACTGAAGAGGAAAAGCTGAGCAAGATTGTTGCTTATGTAAAACAAAATGTTTCCCAAGGATATGACATTGCCGGAATAAAAGATTCCTTAATAGAGCAGGGATTGAATGTTCAGTTGATTGAAAAAGCGATTGAAATGAGCAAATTCTAGTGAGCACTATTTTGGTTTTTAATTCAAGGAATGAAATAAGAATTTTCGGATATGCTACTTTTCAAACCTGCATAAAAATACTGATTCTATTGGGGAAAGTGTTTATTGATTAAAATCAAGTTTCTTTTATGGACAAAACCGCAATCCAAAAAATAATAGATATTCTACAAAAAGAGTATGATATCTCAGGCTACTCCAACCGTGGCAATGCTTACGAAGTCCTTGTCGGAACAGTGCTATCGCAAAGAACAAAAGATGAAGTTACCTGGCCAAGAAACAAAGAGCTAATGAAGAAAGCTAATACCCCTGAGAAAATGCTGGAGCTGTCAGAAAAAGAAATTGCAAAGATCATTTATCCTGTTGGGTTTTACAATCAGAAAGCGAAGAAGATCAAGGAATTGTCGAGAATACTTGTCGAAAAGTATGGCGGTAAAGTCCCGAGAGGTAGGGAAGAATTGATGAGGCTCCCTGGTGTTGGCGGAAAGACTGCGGATTGCGTATTGTGCTTTGCGTTCAATGAAGGAGTTATTCCAGTGGATGTGCATGTTGAAGTAATCGCCAAAAGACTAGGCATCGCCGACTGGAAAGATAAACCCGAGGTTGTCAGGAAAAAATTGCATCAGTTTGTCCCTAAAGATAAACGCAATTCTATTAATGCTTTATTCGTTGAACATGGAAAAAGAGTGTGCACTACCCGCCGAGCTTATTGTGAGAGATGCTCTGTTGTGAAATATTGTCCTAAGATAATGAAAAAGTGATTTCAAAATACAAATCTTTTTAAGCCCGATTTCCTAAAATATAACACTGTTATATTCTCTGGTGGAAGATATGATTGACAATCCTTACAACTGGATTGCCTGCAATAAACCTGCCGAATACATAGTTTTAACATCTGAAAAAAATTCTATGAAAGTGTCTTTCTGTGCTGATCATATTAAAGGATGCTTGGCTTGCGGAAAATGCGAAATCGAAAAGATCAATTAGAATTTATTTCCCCTTTGCCATAAGGAATAATCCTCTGAAGCTGGTCTAAACTAACGCTAATTTTGCTTTTAATCTTGCCATGTATTTCTTTAACCGAACTCTCCCCAGGGCTGATCTCAACCCAAGAATCACAAACTTTCTTAACCAAACTAAACGAACCATAAACCAATTCTTCACCCTTGTTTCCAACAGCAATCCTCACAGGAATCTGCCTAATCCATCCCCTCTTCCCGTAAATCATAAAGCTTCCCTGCGGGAGCCCGCCTTCCTTCTTGACCTGATCTGGCTTAATATAGTAGACGTCAACCAAAGAAATCCCGATTTTCCATGCCTTGGAATAACTTCCGCAAAACTCAGCTGCTTCCTGAATAGTTGATTGTGGTATTTCTTTTTTATCCGGGTTTTTGACAAGCGTAAATGGAGAACCTGTGATATCTGTGTGGAAGACTAGATCGCCTTCTTTCATGTGCTTCCTGATCAGCCTTTCATTAGTTTTAGCATCTTTCCCAGAGACAACCAAGAATCCATCCGATGAGTAGAACCATCTAAATTGGTCATACCATTGGCTTGTTTTTTTTTCTGTTTTCTCCGCTTTTTTTTCTTCTTTCATTCTTTTTTCTTCGATTTTATTTGATGATTTTCCAAGCCCTTCTATCTTCGACTTCATCTTCTTCGCAAGATTGTAGTATCTGTTTGCATTTTCTTCCAAGGATTTTTTGTAGTTTATCGGCACACCTTTGATCAGGACTTCAGTTTTGTCTGGAAGGAATTTCACTTCAATCCTTTCTTCTATTTCTTCTTTAGATAGGCCTTGATTTTGCAACTCCCTCAGTCTTGTGAGTTTATTGTCAAAAATCGGGTAGCTGTCGTAGATTGATTCGGCGTATATTCGATAAGTATTTTCCATCCTGACAAATTCCTCCAGTTTCTTTTCTTGTAATTTTTTTATTGCTTCTATCTTGTCATGAACATCGCTTCTGAACAGATCTATTTCCTTGAGATGTTTTTCAAATTCTTCCTCAATTTGTTGATTGATATTCTCTAGATCAGAAAACTCTTTATCTATTCCTTTCAGGAATGTGTGAATTCTATCAGCGTCCTTTTTTTCCTTAGAATTTTTATCTAACCCAATTTTCTCGCAAATTTTCTCTGCGAACTCAGAACCAAAACCAAAATCTTTGGCAAGAGTTTTCACGAGTTCCTTCTGGCCTAGGTAGAATCGAACATCTTCAACATTGAGTGTGAATGGATTGATTGATAACGGGGGATAGTCATAATCTTGGTTTGACCTAATCTTCCTAGTAGCCCATGAACGCATCTCTATTGCACGGATGATCTTTTTATCGGGTTTGTTTACAAGGATTATGTTTCCTCTGCCGAAAATCTCTATCATCAGCCTATAATCACTGGTTGTGATCTCAATCACCCTATCGAAGCTGTGCTGCCCAATGCTCTCAATGATTTGATTGGTTAGATGCTTCCTAAGAATATTGCAGAAGTCATCTTTCGGCCCGCCCTCATAATTCTTTTCTGCCAGGAATAAACCCTTGTCTGGGATGATTATAAGATATATCTTACCCTTGTCTTTATAGAGTTCAAAAGAATAAGCATCTTTAACCTGCTTGATCTTCTGTATTTTCGATTCCTGAATCTTCTTCAAGCCCTTCATCAGGAACTTCAGTTCCAAGCTGCTGATCTGCTTCATCACCAATCACTAACCTTAAATTCTCCTGTATATCATTTAAGCTTTTGCCAAAATATCTTTCGAACTCTTTTGTTGTTCTTAGCACTTTTGTCCTTCCAACTTTTTCTGTTGTTATCAGGCCTTTTTTCTCTAATTTTTGTATATATCCATATGTTTTGTTTCCCTGTATTTTAACTATTTGCGACTGCGCCATGGGCTGCCTTAGAGCTACAAGGCCTAAAGTCCTTAGCATTCCATCAGTAAGGTCAGAATGCGGCGTTAATGAGGAGACTTGGCCTATGTAGCTGTCTTTTACCTTGAACTGGTATCCCTCTTGCGTTATTGCTAATTCTATTCCCTTTGTATCTACTTCATGCTCCTGTTTTATCTGGTCTAAAAGGTCTTTTATCTCTTTCCTCGACTCAATGCCGCTGATTTTTAAGAGAGTATTAAGCGTAACAGGATCTGGAGACATGAATAATGCTGCTTCCAGCAGGGCTTTTTTGTCTTTTTCCAAGTTAACACCTTCAGATATTATAGTATTAAAAGAATAATAAAATTAATAAATTAATTCCTAAAATGAATAAAAGAAAGTGATAAAAATGTCAGAAGAGTTAAAAAACATTAAAGACCTCGTCAGTTATACTGAAAATGGTATAATAAGCAAACAGTTAGCTAGAAAAACTACTCGGGATGCGACGCTATTCTGCATGGGAGCAGGGACAGAAATATCTGAGCATACATCAACTAAAGAAGGGTTTGTATTTGTAATCGAGGGGAAAGGTGTATTTAATCTGGAAGGCATGAATATTGCTATGCTCCCAGGAGCCTCTATTTTTATGGGCAAGAACGCTGTCCATTCAATAAAAGCCGAGAAGAACACAAGTTTTTTGCTATTGCTGTTCAATGAATAGGAAGATTTAGCTACTAAATACTGAAGTGATGCCGTGCCAATTCATTTGACCCGTCTTGTTCTTGATTTTTGCTTAGTTCATATTCTTTTTATTGACAAAATCACTAAAATTAAAGAGATGATTTCACATGCTGGATATAAAACTGATCCGTGAAGACTCAAAAACAGTTAGGGAAAACCTTGAAAAACGCCAGAATCCTGAGCTGATTAAAAGGCTGGATTATGTGATAAAATTTGATAAAGCGTGGAGGGATGTCTTTCAGGAATTAAACAGCTCCAGAAAAAGAAAGAATGAGATTAATCTGGAAATAGCCAAAATGAAAAAGGAAGGTCAGGATATCAGAGACCAGATAAGGGAAACGCAACAACTGCCTAAAAAAATCAAGGAGTTGGAAGAAAAGGAAATTGAGCTCAGAGAGAATGTAAGAAAAAAGCTATTGGGCCTGCCAAATCTGCTTCATGGTACTGTGCCTTTTGGGAAAGATGAGAAAGACAACATCGAAATAAGAAGATGGGGAAAAATACCGAAATTTGACTTTAAGCCAAAGAACCACCAGGAGATACTTGAGTCATTGGAATTAATTGACTCTGAAAGAGCCGCTAAAATATCTGGAATGGGATTCTTTTTTGAGATAGATGAGCTTGCTTTGCTTGACCTAGCCCTTCAGAGGTTTACAATAGATTTTCTAAGGAAGAGGGGATTTGCCTTAGTTATACCGCCATATATGATGAGAAGAGAACCTTACGAAGGCGTGACTGATCTGGAAGACTTTGAAAATGTAATGTACAAGATTGAAGGCGAGGATTTATACCTGATTGCTACCAGCGAGCATCCTATGGCTGCTATGTTTATGGACGAGGTTATTGAAAAGGATTATCTGCCGATCAAATTATGCGGGCTAAGCCCTTGCTTCAGGAAGGAAATTGGCTCCCACGGGAAATACACTAAAGGTTTGTTTAGGATGCACCAGTTCCATAAGGTGGAGCAGTTCATCTTTTGCCATCCTGATGATTCTTGGATAATGCATGAAGAGCTCCAGAAGAACACGGAAGATATTTTCAAGGAACTGGGGTTAGCTTATAGAGTGGTTAATGTCTGCACAGGGGATATTGGAGTAATTGCATCAAAGAAGTATGACACTGATATATGGATGGCTGACGGGGAGTTCAGGGAAGTTGGGTCTAATTCAAACTGCACTGACTTTCAGGCTCGGAGGTTGAACATCAAATTCAAGGAGAAAGAGGGGCAGCCAGCAGCAGGATTTGTCCACACACTCAACAACACAGGAATAGCCACAAGTAGAGTGATGATCGCGATAATCGAGCAGAACCAACAGAAAGACGGGTCAGTAGTTATTCCTAAAGTACTCAGGAGTTATATGGATGGAATTGAGAAGCTGGGGAAGAAGTGAATATGAATGAAAAAGTATTTATACTATAGATTCCTATAGTTAACTATGGTAACCACTATACAATTGGAAGAAAATACTAAAGAGAAATTAGCTGAACTTAGGTCTTACCCTGGTGAAAGCTATAATCAAGTAATAGTAAGATTGATTAATTTAAGTGAAGAAGAAATGGAAATTCTGGATAAAGAAACAATAAAAGATATAGAAGAAGCTATAGCAGACATAAAAGCAGGGAAATTTTATACACATGAAGAAATGAAAAAGAGATTGGGGCTTGAATGAAATTTAATGTAATCTGGTCTCCAAAATCAGATAAACAAATGATGAGATTAGACAAAACAATAAGAAAAAGAATATATGAAAAAGTGGAGTCGATAAGAAACAATCCATATAATTTTACAAAACGTCTCTTTGGAATGGAACTTTACAGTCTTCGAGCAGGAGATTACAGAGTTATAATGAATATAAGGAGAAATGTAATGACAATATTTATTGTTAAAGTAGGTCATAGAAAAGAAGTTTATGAAAGATTGGAAAAATGAAAAGATATTAAGGCCAGATATGCTTTATTCCTAAAAAATTGCCAAAATAATCAATCCCAATCCAACAGCCCAACAATACCAGCTGAACCATCGCAATCGCTTTTCTTTAACAAATCTAATCAATAGCTTTAAAGAAAAATAACCAACAACTCCAGAAGTAATAACACCAACTAAAACTGGAATCCACTCAACAGCCGACCAAGCAACATTCCCAACCTCAAACAAACCAGCACCAACCACAGCAGGTATAGACAAAAGAAAAGAAAACCTAATCAACTTCTCCCTATTAATGCCACGCAACAATCCTATGCCAATCGTTGATCCGCTTCTAGAAATTCCAGGAACAATTGCCATACCTTGAGCAAGACCAATAAGCAGAGAATCCTTCGCATCTAATTCCTTCTTACTCTCTCTCCGCTCGCAAAAAAATAAAATAGCACCAGTAACAATCAAAGCCACCCCTACGACAAGCAGATTAGAGAAGAACGACACCAGCAACCCATGAAAAATTATTCCAATCAATGCAGTAGGTATGCTCCCCAGAAGAATGAATATAAACAGCCTTCCATACTCCGACTTAAAATCCATCCTAAAGACCGCTTTTATAATCCCTAAAATATCCTTCCAAAACACAACACAAATAACCCCCAATGTTCCGAGATGAAGAAGAACATCAAAAAATACAGGCACTTCCAAACCAAACAACTGCTGGAATATAACCAGATGCCCTGAACTAGACACAGGCAGCCATTCTGCTACTCCCTGAATCACCCCCCAAACCACAGCTTGTATCAGCGTCAGCATAAATATTATTATTACCAATAGTAGTTAAATCAGTGATGCAAATGGAGATCATCGGAAAAACCAATCACAAGCAGCCTCAGATCGAGCAAAGATTCAAGGAAGGCTTCAGAAAATTTGAGCTGTATTCTGTGGAAGAAATGTTCAACGAAAAAGAAATCGGAAAGCTAAAGTCAATCAAAGATTCTTTGAGAATAGATTTTATATCACTGCATATACCGCATGTTGAGTTAGATAAATTGAAAAGCATCATTGAGAAGGTTGATTATGCCGGAAAAATGTTAGGGGTAAAGTACACGATTATGCACAGCTCATTCATGAATGATATGCCTCCAGATCTTCTCGAATTAACAAAAGGGAATAAAATACTGGAAAATACAAAAGAAACTAACCCAGGAAAGATACTAGATTTGATGAGTAAGGGGTTTAATTTTTGCCTTGACATCGCGCATTTATTCAGGAATTCCCGCATCGAAAAATATGATTATTTTTCAGCCTTAAAAGAAATTCTAGAGAAAGGCTCAGATTCAATAAAGCTAGTCCACTTCTCTGATTCTGTTTTTGACCGCGACAATCTAAGTCTCGGGGAAGGATTGATGGATATTGAAAAATCTTTTCAGGTCTTGGGGGAATATTATGACGGTTATGTAGTCGTGGAAGTTCCCATGGATAAGATGAAGAAAGATAAGGATTATCTAGAAAGCCTAATAAAACAATCCAACAACCCAAAAAACTATGTCTCCTAAAAAAATAGTCATCAGCAAAGCAAAAGCGAATACAGGAGCGAAACGGACGCCGTCTTTGATCACAACATATTTTTTCCCTGATTTCTTGATTTCTTTAACCTGCTTCTTTGTCAGGCCTTCCCATAATTTGGAATCATCAAGAACATCTCCCTCCTTAAGCTCGGACAATCTTATTTTTCTTTTAAAACCAACATTCTCGACAGACTTTTCAAATCTCCAAAGAGTGAACATAAATATGGTTAGGGCTAAAACAGATGAGCTGAAAACTAATATATCAAAAATTGGTATAAATTTAGACATTAATATAACAAAAATTGTTATAAGAATAAAAACAGATAAAATTAAAAATAATAACTCTTTTGACTTGCTTCGGAAATCATTAATAAATGAAGAAAAAATCTTTCTGTTAAATAAAGCTAAGATGAAGCTATAAAAAATCATATAGAAGGCGCCAACAAAAAACACATTGAAGAAAAAGCTTAATGGGAAAGGAAATAATGATTTCGCTGATGAAAATTCAGGCAATAAGAAGCCTATAGCTGACAATATTTTTGCATCCCCGCCGCCCCACTGTCCTGTATAGTAGAGAAGAAAACCAAAGCCAAGGAAACCCAAACCAAAAGCTACTGACAGTAGAATAGGTGTATAAGAGCCAACTAGAATAGATTTAATCACATTCCCAACAACACCTATCCCGATCATCGCATATGGTATCCAGTCTGGTATTTCTGTTGTTTTGAGGTCAATCGCTCCGGCAAGGGCTGAACCTCCGAGCGCAACTAACAGCAGAATAGATTCTATGATCATAGATTAGATTAAATTTTAAATCAGAAAAAGATTCCTAACTATCCTTCTTGAACCCCAAGTTCTTTGCAACTTCCCTGAAGCATTGCCTGCAATAATATAAGCCATATTTGCGGATAACCCCGCCAGTTCTTCCGCATTGGCGGCACTTAATCTTGCCTTTCCCGAGTTTTCTTACAGCCATCTACCCACCAACATTTCCAAATATCTCAAGCATATCCATGTCGCTTTCAAAATCAGTAGTAATAGTCTTTGTGAAGACTTGATTGTAAACTTTCTCAAAATTATTCTCCATCTGCGCTTTCTGGAATATTATACCAGACAGCTTAAACATCATGTCATAAATGAATATTTCCCTATCCAACTACTTCCACCCCAAATTTTTTCAGCCATTCAATAGTTTGTTCTTTAGTTATTAAATGTTTTTTTCCGATTTTTGCGTTCTTAATGCTTCTTCTTTTAACCCTGAACCCAGGTCTTTCTAAGGCAATTGAAACATCAAAGCCCACTATCCCTATTTCAGGGTCATACTTGACATTCGGCAAGTCTATGCTTTCTTTAACCCCAAAAGAGAATATTCCGCCGCCGACCTGATTGGATTTTACCTTATTGTCAACAGCCTCAAATAAGTCTTTTAGTAAATTTTCCGCTTTTTTCTTCCTTAATGTTACCTTGACTCCCATAGGCCTGCCTTTAGCTGCCCCAAATGTTGTCCTTTTTTTCGTCAAGGTCACAAGGCTCTTCTGCCCTGTAATCTTTTCTAGGAATTTTTGGGCTATCTCAATCTTTTTGTTGTCTCCAGCACAACCCATGTTCAAATCCAACTTCTCTATCCTTATTTCTTGCATAGGATTCATACTATTTACCTTCCAATGTGATTACAGGCTTGGTTTTACCCACAATAAAAACATAATCCTTAATAGCTTCAAATTCTTTTCCATCTTTTTCACAGACAACCTTGTTTGGCTCCCTGCTCCTTGTTGGGATAATATCTTTGATTTTAGCGAACAAGCCCCTGTTCTGCCCGTTTGTCATTAAGGAGTAATTCCCTTTTTCAAATTTGAAGTGATCGAGTATTTTTTGGCTGGGAAGCTCAATCAACAGCGAGTCCCCGCTCTTATAAATATCTTCGCTCGGTTTTTTAGGGTTTTTGACCGGAATTAATATGTTTTTTCCGTCATGTAAATTCAACTGCAAAGTCCCTTTTTCAACCAGGCTCTTATTCTTGATCATGGAAATTTTTACATTTGATTCTTTTTCAGGGCATTCCAATACTTTCAAGCCTTTATAATCAATAGTTATACGGTATGCCTTCTTCATGGCTGGAATCGAAACCACGTCCATAAAGCCTACAGGGTATTTATGGTCTTTTCTTACCTTGCCGTCAACAAGTATTTCTCCCATCTTTATCATTTTTCTCGCGTCAGACCCAACACTGACTAAGCCAAGCACATCCCTGAGCAAGACCTGCAGAGGTATGCAATTCTTCAATTTATGAGGACCTGGCCTTGGTCTTGTTACGTACTTTGTCTCCTTTCTTTTCACTTTCCAAAAGCTTGGAGCTGACAGCCTTTTTAGGTGTTTTTTTACCATTTTTTTCTACCTTCTTAACATTTTTATTAAAAGCATTTAATCTTTCCTCATCTCCCAAATCTAAGCTTATTATCCTCAGATTGCTTGGTTGAATGGAAACTGAGATATCTGAGCCGTCTACTTTCTTTCTTGTTATCCCGTCTATGTAGATTTTTGTTTTTTTGACGCTTATCCTGTTGATTTTTCCTTTCTTTTTTTTGAATTCCCCCCTCATTATCTCTACTTCATCCCCTTTCCTGACAGGGAATGAGCGCTTGCTGTATTTTTTCCTCAGCTCTTCTGACAGGTTGGCTGCGAGGAGTTTTCTTCTGACATGCATAGGGGCATTATAAACATACTTTCTTTGCTTCCCTGGATTTGTGGAAGATTTCCATTTTCTTGACCAAAATTTCATAAGATCACGCTACAAAATTTGCAAACTTGCCTATATGGAGAAACCTATTTATCACTTCCTTGTCTACAGGCCCTTTTATTTGGGAGCCTTGAGGCTCGACCTTATCGTTAACAATTATTGCAGCATTGTCTTCGAATTTAATCCTGACTCCAGTTGTTCTTTTATACTCTTTTTTCTGGCGGATTATCAGCGCTTTAACAACCTGCTTTCTCCATTTTTGGGTTCCTTTCCTGACTGAGCATACAACTATATCCCCTACTTTCGCTGACTGAAGCCTTCTTTTTCTCCCATGATACCCCTTGACAGATATCAGGTTGAGCTTTTTTGCCCCAGTGTTGTCTACGCATTCTATGATCGCTCCTACAGGGATGCATCTTCTTACGTTTGATTTTAAGGCTTTCATCTACATCTTCTCTATTATGACAAAATTCTTGGTTTTTGATATCGGCCTGCACTCTGCAAATTTGACCTTGTCGCCTTTATTGACAGTTATGCAATCTGGCTTGTGGACAGCTATTCTTTTGTGCCTTCTCTCATATCTCTCGTACTTTCTTATGAATTTCATGGTATTTCTCTCGACAACAACAGTCCTTTGCATCTTGTCGGATTTGACTAAACCTTCCAGTATCTTGCCTCTGATGGGTAGAGTTCCGTGGAATGGGCATCTAGGGTCATCGCAAACCTTTTCTGGAGGCTTTACATCATAGCCAATATCTTTTTCTTTATTTTTCATATTAATCCTCTGAATCTTTGCTATTAATTATTTTTTTGAGCTTAAACATGTTTCTGAGAGTATTTTACAGTCTTAATTATAATAATAGTATAGATTTAAAAAGTTTAAAAAGCAGGGATGAGGTAAGGTGATAATATAGCACATGATCAAAACGGTAACTCTCCTGTTATAAAGTAGGTTTTTATCCAACCGCATATTTTTTGATTGCAGGTGGGTTAGGAGCAGGTAGACTAGGCCTTAATGCTTTAGCTGGATTTTATTCTTCATGGGGTGGCACTAATGGACTAGAAATTCCTCTCTCACAGGGATTAAAACTGATTTCTTTAGGTTTTTTTGATGGTCCTTATACTCCTGTTGATGTAAAAGAGAAGAGAGTTAGAAAACCTGAACCTGGTGTAGTTACGAGATCAGAACAATGGGTATATTATCAAATACCTAATTTTTTTTATTTTGACACATTGTATTTTGATGAAGAACCTGAAGAAACATATCAAAGACCTCTTATTTTTGATGCGATTGCGAAGATTCCTTCTATGAAAGGACCACCATGTTTAGACTTTCATGATATTTTTTAAAAATTGTTCACCATCTAGCCAGCTTCTTTTTTACCCTGTCCTCAGGCCTGCCTAGAAGTACTTTGCCGTTAACCTGAACCTTAGTTCCATTTGGTATTGTAAAAATGAATATAACATTTTCTTTCGGAATAGTCTTTTCTCCGAATTTTACCTCAATTTTTAGTGTTTTGTATGATTCGTCTATTACTACACCTTTTAAACCTACCTGTGAGGAGTTTGTACTCTTCTTTATCTCTACTCGCAGCCCTATCAATTCGTGTCTGACAAGGTTTTCTGGAGTTATTGACATAGCAATCATTTAGATTTGTGGAGTTAAGAGTTTATAGAATGGTTTATTACAATAAAGATTTTTTAAATCAACGTTTTATGTGTATAGATCATATGACAAATATGGGAAACTTTCTAAAATTAACTGAAATACAATTTTGTATCTCCCCGCCTACAGATGATGCTATTTATGAATTTTTGGGCACTCCAGATGCTAGAAGAAAATATGAATTAACTGTTATTCCAATAGGGTATTGTTCTGGTCTGATCGAGGTACATAAGAGAAATAACTCCAACCCCTTAATAGCAAGAATAACTTATTTTTTTGGGAATTTAGGGATGAAGTTAATCTGGCTTTATAGAAATCCCTATACCACTTAATCTAAACTACTGTTTTCTTTGACTATATCAAAAAATGTTATAATCTACTCCACTTCTATCTGCTCTTCATCAAACCCGAGCTTAACCAAAAGGCCTTTTATATTCCTCAGGTGGTTTCCCTGAAGCTCTATGTTGCCTTCCTTATATGAGCCGCCGCATGCAAGCTTTCTCTTCAATTCCTTGACAACAGTTTTTGCAGAATCTTTATTCACTCCTTCAACGATTGTCACAGGCTTCCTGAACTTTCTCATAGTCACATAAGCTTTTATCTTCTGAGTTTCTCTTTCTACCACTTCGCAGACGCAAAGCTCTTTTGGCAAGCCGCATTTTTCACATACATTTCCTACCAATCATTCACCACCACTTCTCTAGAATAAGCAATAAACAGCTAAAATCGCTTTTGTTCTCATTCATTCGTCTTTTCTCTTTCATTTTCAATAGTTAATAATCTTGCGATATCCCTTCTTATAGTTTTTATCCGTCCAGGGTTTTTAACATTCCCGCCCATTTCAACATTTCCCCTTTCCTTTAATAATTCTAATTTTAATTCTTTTAACCTTTTCTCTTGTTCATCATATTTCAGCTTTCTGACTTCTCTCATCTTCATGAATATCACTTCTTTGCTTTTGCCGCCTTAGCTGTTTTCGGGATTTTAGATTTTGGCTTTGGCTCTTTTTTTGGGGCAACATTTTTTTTGGGTGAGGTTTTCTTAGGTTTTTTTGCCTCTTTTTTCTTGGCTTCAGTTTTTTTAGCTGATTCCTTCACAATTTTCTTTTTGCTCTCATCTTTCTCTTCAATTTTTTTAGTTTCTTCTATCTTCTCAACTGCCTCAGCGGGAGCCTCAACTTTCTCTTCAGCCTTTGCCTCAGCCCTTTCTTTTATCTCATCATTCAAATCAGAAATCTTTTTAGACAAAATCTCAGGCATATCCTTCATTATTCCAACTCTGACGCCGATTACCCCGAGCTTAACAACAGCCTTGGCAAAGCCTCTGTCAAGCACATTATCAGCATAATATCCTGCATGTTTTATATAGCCCATCTTGAATTTCTGGAATCTCCCTCTTTCTCCACCTAGCTTGCCGCCGATCTGTATCTGAACACCTACAGCTCCAGCATTCATTATTTCTTTTAGGTAGAAGTTGACTACTTTTTTATAGAATGACCCTCTTTCAACGCTCTTTGCAATTCTGCTGGCAACAACCTGGGCATCCAAATATGGGTTTTCAATCTCTTTGACATCTAGCATTGGGTTTTCAAGGTTGAATTTCTCCCTGATTTCATCAGTGATATCCTTGATAATTCTCCCAGATCTCCCAATAACATAACCAGGTTTGTTGACATAAACTATTATTCTAGTCCCTAAAGGTGTTCTTTGGATTTCTATATGGCTGTAATCGGCTTTCTCAAATCTCTTGCTCAGAAATTCCTCTATCTCAACTTCCCTTAACCCCTCGTTAATAAAAAATGATTCTATTGCCATTACCTCTCCTCTAACTCTAATTTTAACTCGCATATTTTAGCTTTTCTTCCCCTATGCGACCATCTGCTTTTAGGGAGCATAAATCCAAATGACTTGTTTGCTTGGGCATGTTTTATGAACAATTTTTCCTTGTCCAGGCCTTTTGCCTCAGCATTAGATTCTCCCGACTCAATCAGCTCAATTATCCTTTTCGAAGCCTTTGTAAAATATCTCCCTTCCAAACTCTTCTTTTTCAAGAGCAGCTCATTCAATAGGGTTTTGGCTTTGTCTGTTTGTTTATTCCTGATATGTTTAAACAAGAAGTTTGAGTCTTTTAGAGAAACATCTGCCAATGGCCTTCTTGCAAGCGCTGTTTTATCTTCTTTCATATGATCAACTTAAATACTACATTACTTTATTGAATATCTTTTTAAATCTTTTGAACTTGAGGGTATAAATCAAATTGTTTCCTTGAAAACCCATTTGAGCATCCTTTTATTCGTAATTTTAACTTAATAACTCTTAATTTTCTCTCTTTGATCATGTTCCTTATCACCTCAGCTATCCAAGACTCATTCTTACCTAATTTATTAGAGATGTTTTGAATTGTTATTTCACTCTTTTCTTCCTTGAGTTTATTAATCTCTTCTAAAATTCTATTAGAAATAGTACCATTCTTAAGCCTAGGTCTTGACACATACGAGTCTAGAAGTTTTTGTAAATTCCCGATCTTATAATCAATTGTAAATCCTATTTTCTCTGCAAATACACTTAGATCACTCTGGTTAGAAATCTGAAGGAAATAACCATATGTTTTATTCCCATTTTTTGCTGTATGAGATATCTGAAAATAAGGTCCACTTGATCTAACACCTAGAAAGTTGAGTATACCTTTAATCTGTAAAAGCCTTCGGGGTTTTCGTTTCCAATAGTTATATTGTGTGAGTGTAATTCTTTTTCCACCTCCTTTTTTATCTCCAACATTAACATAGCCTTCATCATCAAAAGCCTGTTGAAGAAAGTCTCTATATATATTCGGGTTATCTATGATAAATGGTGGTATTGGGTAATTTGTAAGTATTTTTTTACCTGGAACAATACCAACTTTAGTGAGAATACATCCTAAAATTTTAGGGAAACCAGCCTCGATTATGTTATCATAAGTTCTTCTATTATATTCAATTTTACCAACAACTTCTTCAACACTCTTAATTACACCATCGACTAGTTTTTCATTTTTATTGACATAAAACGGATATTTACAAGATGTAAGTCCCCCATCACACATTATTGCAGCAATTATTTTAGCACCATATTTATTGTTGAAATCAATTGGGAATTTTGGATTTAAGATTGATTTACCCACCCATTCGGTTTTTATAGCATCAATTTTCTTCTCTAATTTCAGTATAGAAAACTCTTCAAAACCTTTGCTAGCAAGAAAAGTCGATAGTTTAAAGACAAACCAAAGTGATGATGACCCAAATCTAGAAGTCTTAAAATCAAATATTGTCCCTCTTGTTGTATTTAGTATTGAAGCTAGCTTTTTTTGATCACTATCAGTAAAACTTAATGCATTCTCGATCATAGACCTCTGTAGATCCTCCGGGAATTTTAATGAAACTCCGTCTGTTGATAATTCCTCCAAATGAACCACACCTAAAATTCCACACATCAATCTCACTTATTATCTATACATTAAATAATAGTAATCTTTTATCCTATATTAAACTATCTAGAGTAATGTTGGGATGAATATCTAAAAGAAGGAAGGAAATGTCTTATTTTAATGTAAAAAAGGTATATTATAGCTTGAAATTTTAAAAGAAGTCAGGAAATGTCTTATTTTAAAGGAATATGTTTGGATCCTCTTGTGGCACCCGCTCCAGGATTGGAATGCTTCACTCTTCCTCTTGTTAAAGAAAACTCTCCTAATCTATGCCCAACCATTTCAGGCGTGACTGCAACTCTCAAGAATTCCTTGCCATTGAATATGCCGAGATTCGCTCCAATAATCGAAGGAACAATAACCAGGTCTCTTTCATGGGTTTTATGAAACTTTTCAGGCTCTTTTTTAACTTGTTCTATCAGTTTTTTTTGCCTTTCGGTAAAGCCTCTTTTCAAGCTTCTTCTTGAGCGGCTCGGAATAATTCTACTGAACTCTTCCAAAGTCATCTCCTTCAATTCATCAGGCGTTTTGCCTTTGTAGTAAAATTCTCTTGCCATTTCATCACTTAATTGTATTAGTCAAATAAATATAACCTATTACCTCTTCCTCTTGCCCATTCTTCTCGGAGCCAATGCACCAACCTTTCTTCCAGGAGGAGCATGCCTTGAGACAGATTTCGGAATGCCTGGTTTAGTCTTCCCCCCAAACGGATGGTCAACTGGATTCATCTTTACTCCGCTGACGTTTGGATATAGCTTATTCCTGGCTTTCTTTGCAAAGTGTTTTTTTCCTGCCTTAATCCACGGCTTCTCTCTTCTGCCAGAGCCTGCTGGTATGCCTATTGATGCAAGGCATTTCTTATCTATTTCCTTCATCTTGCCTGATGCAAACTTTATCCTTATTTTGTTCTGGACTTCTCCCATTACTGTTGCAAAGCTGCCAGAGCTCCTGCAAATTTTAGGCCCTGATCCAGGGTAAGTCTCTACGCCGAATATTCTCATCCCTTCTCCAACCTTGCTAACTTGCAAAACACTCCCTACATTTAGACCGGAGCCGTAACTTATGATATCACCAACTTTCACACTTTCTGGCGCTATCTGGAGCCTTCTCGTCCCATCAGGAAATTCAATAATCATTAGAGGAGAGTTTCTCCCAGGATCATGAACTATGTCGATAATCAGACCAGATTTAACATCAGGGGAAAGATTATAGCTGACTTTGCCTACAAACCTATGGCCAGGAGACCTGTATCTTGGTCCTCCCTTACCTCTTGCCCTTTGAATTATCCTCTTTCCCATTAAACCACCTAGATTATACCCAGCTTGACTGCAACATCAGCAGCATGATATTCTGGTTTAAGCTTGATAAACGCTTTCTTTGTCCCAGACCTTGTAATCATTGTATTTATTGTTTGTACTTTAACATTGAAAGCCTCCTCAAAGGCTTGCTTGATCTGGTTTTTGGTTGATTTCCTATCCACAATAAACACTAACCTATTCTGCCTTTCGACTAAGCTTATGCTTTTTTCTGTCATGTGTGGATAGCGGAGTATTTTATACGGATCCATTTACAAAACCCTCTATTTTTTTTATTGCAGATTGCGAATATATTGCAAGCCTTCCAGGCTCTGCCCCTGGAGCCAAATCTTTAACTGTTAAATCATTAATCACCCTGACATCCACGCCTGAAATATTCTTGCCTGCTTTTGCCAAGCCCTTATCTTCTCCTATTATAAGAATAGGCCCTACTTTTCGCTTGTATTTTCTTCCTCTTCTCTTGCCTTTTCCAGCACGAACTTTCTTTTCTTTTATCCTTTCCAGTTCTTTATCTAGGCCTAGGTTTATAAGCAATTCCAGAACGTCTTTTGTTTTTTTCAATGATTGAAGGTCATCTTTTATAATTAAAGGGAATGTTAATCCATTGGCTAAATGCCCTCTTTTTTGAATGTATTCTTGCGAGGCTGTTGCTGCAAATACAGACTTGAGTGCCAGCATGTTTTCTTTGTTGTTTATTTTCTGCACCCAGTTCTTCATCGCTTTCGGCGGATGCGCTCTCCTACCTTTAACTGACTGCGGGACTCTTCTTGCCCTGTAGCTTAGGTGAGGCGCGCCTCCATGAAGCCTTGGGATTCTCGCATGGTTAGTCATAATCATTGAAAACTTTACACGCCTTCTTCCGTGGTAATGGGCTGATGTCCTTTTACCAGCCATAGGATCAGAGCCATAAGCCTGCCTTAACGAGCTTTCAATGGCAAGAAAGGATCTTTTGACAATATCAGATCTAACAGGATGGCTGAATACTTCTGGCAATTCTATCTGGCCAGATGGCTTGCCTTTGATGTCTAGGATGTTGACTTTCATATGATCACTTCAATATTTTTTTGACTTCTGCCGGCAAGACAGAAACTTTAGGAGTTCTAAAACCTGCTCTAAGCATGATAAGCCTTTTTCTTGGGCCAGGGACTGAGCCTTCTATGACAATATAATCTTTTTTGACAACACCGTAACCCGTCAGCCCGGATTTTGGAGTGACATCTTTGCCGTCCTCGCCTATCTTGATGATCCTCTTGTTGTACTCTGTTCTCTTAAAAAAACCTAACTGGCCAGCCATTGGAACAGTCCACCTTACTCTTCTTGGTGTTTCTGGCCCTAGGGTTCCGATGTGCCTTCTCTTTTTCATGTTTTTTCTGTTCTGCATCTTGACTCCCCATCTCTTGATTACACCTTGAAAACCTTTTCCTTTTGACACGCCGATTACATCAACATATTCCCCTTCCTTGAAAACGTCTTTGGCTTTGATTTCTTTGCCTAGAATTTCCTTGGAGTAATTGAATTTTTCTTTGGCATCTTTTCCTGTAAGCTCTATCTCGAAGATTTCTGGAGTTTTTTTGCCTATACCCGAATTTCTCGGCTGAGTGATGATTAGAAGCCGGATTTTTTTGATCTCATCTAAGCTTTTTTCTATTTCTTTCATTTTTTCTTTGTGGGTGTATTCTTTCACGACTAATTTTCTCTTTAGGTCTTTGTTTTTTAGGATTTTTTCATCCCAAACTTCAGAAAAAGAATAGAAGCCGTTTATGTTTTGTTTGTAGAAGCGGACACCGAGAACGAGAAGAGGAGGACAATCCAAGATTGTAGAAGGGACAAGAATTTCTTCCCCGCTTGTTGGGGAATTCTTTTTGCTGTCTATGATCAGGGCTTGAGTCATGCCAGCCTTGTAACCTGCAAATCCGGAGACTCTCAACTTGTCGGTTTGCTTCCAAGTGCTAACGTTAGGGTAGATTCTCTTTGTTCTTTTCTTCGGGACAAATGCTAGTGAACCTGATCTTGGCACTTTTACTGATGGCATTGATTATCACTCCTTATGAATTATATAAGAAAGTTTATAAAGATTTTCTGATTCTTTTCTTAGGTTTGTTTTTTTGGTTGAAAAAGGTATTATTGATTGGATAAAGGCTTGAAAAATTTTTAAAAGCGAGATAGATGTGGTAATTAGGTGTTATTTTTTATTATTATCCGTTAATTACGATTTCAGGATTTTTAATATAAGATTATATTTTAAGCGTAAAAAACAAAAACCAATCATGATAATAACTATCTGCGCAAGCTTGAAATTTATCAGCCAAATAAATGAAGTTAAATCTTCCCTAGAAAAGAAAGGCCATACAGTATTAATCCCGCTTTCAGCAGAAATAAATCAAAACAAAGAATACTGGAACCAGCTCAAATCCAATAATATCAAAGAGTTTTGCTTCAATCAAAGGCGAGAGGATGAAAGGCCATTTTGACAAGATAAAGTCCTCAGATGCGATTCTAGTCCTAAACTACGACAAGCATGGGAATAAGAACTATATCGGAGCGAACACATTGATAGAGATGGGGATAGCATTTGAGCACGGCAAGAAAATCTTTGTCCTGAATAATCTCCCAGAGGATAGCCCTGCTTATGAGGAATTAGTTTCGATGTCGCCTGTTTGCTTAGATGGGGAGTTGGATAGGATATGAATCAAGTTAATGTTTCAAAAATGAATCATATGTTCCAAAAATGAACCAATCCTAACCTTTTTAACTTTCCTACAACAAATCTTATACCATGAACGACTGCATATTCTGCAAGATCATCAACGGCGAAATACCGTCTTTTAAGGTTTACGAGGATGAGAATTGCGTGGCTTTCCTTGATGTTATGCCAAGGAGCAAAGGCATGTGCTTGGTCGTTCCGAAGAAGCATTACGTATTTTTTGACGAGGATTTTAACACTTCTTCCAAACTGTTTGACGCGGCACTAATAGTTGGCGAAAAGCTCAAGAAATCACTGGAGCCGTTGACAGTGTTCTTCTCGGCAATCCAGTCTCAAGTCCCGCACTTTCATGTCCGTGTTTATCCTGTTTACAAGGATCAGATACCTCTCGGGGAGAACCAGCCTATTGAAACGAATGAAGGGGAACTCAGGGAATTGTCGGAAAAAATAAAAGGTGTGGATGTTGGATGGAAGCCTGAAGCAAAAGTGGTTGAAGTAATAAAAGAGGTTATTGTTGAAAAACCAAAAATAGAAGAACCTCAGCATGAAAAAGATGATAAACCTTGGAGAAGAAGAAATTTAGAGGTGGCGTGAATGGTTAAAATAAAACCCAGAAAACTGGAAAAAGGCGATACGATAGGTACATTCACAGCTTCAAACCCTATAACTGATGAAGTCAATGCTTGGCTACAAAACGGAATTAAAAAATTAAAGGGCTTAGGATTTAATGTAATCACATCAAAAAACCTTTTCAAAAAAAGTTATTATACTGCTGGAAGCCCTGAAGAAAGAGCATCAGATTTAATGGAATTAATCGAAAATAAAGATGTTAACGCCATATTGACTGCAATGGGCGGGGAGAATGCACATCAAATACTACCTCTAATAAATTTTAATAAAATCAAAAGCAATCCAAAAATAATAATGGGCTATAGCGACCCTACTGCTCTAATCAATCCTATAACTGAAAAGACCAATCTGATAACATTCTATGGGCATCACGTTTCTTCATTTGATCCTAATTGGCCTTGGTTTGGAGAATATGATATGAAATATTTTGCAAAAATTTTAATGAGCGATGAAGTGCCTGGATTGATTGAGCCTTCAATTGAAAGAGAAACTTGGAGAAAAGGTGTAGCAGAAGGTGAGTTTGTAGGAGGCTGCTTAACAGATTTCAGAAAGCTGATAGGAACTCCATTCGAACCGGATTTCAAGAACAAGATACTGATTCTAGAACAACTCTCAGAAAGCCCGCAGGAAATAAATGTAGTCATAACGCACTTTAAGCAAGCCAAAGTTTTTGACAAAATAAGCGGATTGTTGCTTGGTAAATTTTATAATTGCATAGATAAAGAGCATGAGGAGAGGAACAAGCCATTAAAGAATGTGTTCTTGGATGAACTCAAGGAATATGACTTCCCAATACTTAAAACAGAGGATTTCGGACACTTTTCTCATATGTTTCCAATACCTATAGGAGCTAAAGGCAGAATAAACGCAACAAATAAAACAATAGAAATTTTAGAAAATGTAGTAAGATAATTAATTGAGGTGGTGTGAATGAATGATTGTATATTTTGTAAGATTGTGAAGGGGGATATCCCATGTTTTAAAGTCTATGAAGATGAGAAATTTTTAGGTTTTTTAGACATTAAACCATTAAACCCAGGAAATTCTTTGCTAATCACGAAGGAGCATTATCGATGGGTTTATGATGTTCCGGGTTTTGGAAATTACTGGGAGGCTGCAAAAAAACTGGCTCTAGCAACGCAAAAAGTAGTTAGATCTAATTCAATCAACTTCTTAACTCTAGGTTACGAAGTTCCTCACGCCCATATCCGTATTGTCCCACGCTTCGAGAATGATGGGCATATTGATGGCATAAGAACAACTGCAATCAAACAAATACCAAAAGAAGAGATGAAACAAATAGCCGAAAAGATAAACAAAATAACGTCAGGATAAAATCAAGAAAAGTTTAAATAAAGTTAGAATAATTAGTTTAGGATGCACCGATAGTCCAGCCTGGTTAATATTTAGCCAATAGATACCGGCCTTCCAAATCTTAGAAGATAGCCGGCGAGGCGGGTTCAAATCCCGCTCGGTGCATATGGACATTAGACTAGACTCTATCCAAATCTTTGTCTCGAACATAGAAAAAGCGAAGAAGTGGTATTCTGAAGTTCTTGGGATGGATCTGATAGATGAGGATGATGAGTTAAAAGTGCTACACATGAAGCTGAATGGAATGAATTTCTACATTGAAACACCGAATCCGAAATGGGGGCAAGGATGGGATACTGTCAAAATCGGCGGAAGAACTCAAATAATCTTTGCGGCCGCAGACATCGAACAAACAGTGAAAGAACTCAAACAGAAAGGAGCCAGAATAGTTGAAGAAATTTCTAAGAGGCCTTGGGGTCGATATAAGGCTGTGTTTGCTGACCCAGATGGGAATGAATTTAATTTGGTGGAATCCAAGTAGGTTTATTAAGGTTTCACTAGTGGTCGAGAAAGTTTATTTTTGGAATTTATATATTGTAAAGTATAGATTTGATTATAGAAAAGTTAAATATATTATTATTACTATTTAGTAGCTAATATAAGATCTCTATTGGTGATGAAATATTCCACAAAAAACTCTTTATTGCATAAAATCCCCGCATTGGGTGGATTCAATTCGCAGTCCATTAACCGAAAAAATAGAAGCCGCTAGAGAACATGCAATAAGAGCAATAGCTGAATCAGCAAGATGCACTGGTTGTTTCGAAGATAATATGATAAAAAGCTATGCAGCTTGGTATAATCAATGCTTACAGGCATTATTAACTGGGGATGAAAAGGAAAAACAAAGAATATGGGACTATGTCGAAAGAATAGGCAAAGAATTTGAAACGGGTCAAATAGGAGCGCAACTTAGAGATTTTGTTGATTTACATCAAATGGGCATACCTATAGAATATCTTCCAACCGAAAGATGGTTTGCTTATTGGCGTTTTCTTGAAGGTAGAGGTTATCCACCCGAAATAGTTGAATTTACCAGAAGAGCTGAAAAGAAGGGTAAAGCACCCACAGTAGCTCTTCTAGATTATTTTTTCCCACAAGTTTTAGAAGAAATAATAAATGAAAGGGATAGAAGAATACTTCAACACGTAGACACTTATGGGCATGACAATAATATCTTATATATAGGGGGAAGGCACAACATCGATCCAGTCGAAGCTAGAAGATTAGGTATCACCTGTTATAAAGGTGTATTTATGGAAGAAGACCCGCCTCAATTAATATCTTTCTACCCTCAGAATGTTGGGGAAGCGCTAAATGAAGCAGGGAGAGAGCACAATTTTTATGTGGCAAATATTCCCCCTAGAAGCTATTCTCGAGGTAAATGAGATTAAATGCATCTATTCCAAAACGACTGTAAATAATTCAAGACAGATAATGAAACCTTCTCAAATCTTTTTTACTATCCATATCAAATATTAGTTATGTATGAAATAGTAACAGGCCGATCTCCAAAAGACCTTGAAGAGTTCGGGATAGAAGGAACAGGTTATATCGGTAAAAATATTGTCGGCAAAGGGGATGAAGCTCACCTAACAAACAAAGTTCTAATCGACTTTTTGCGGCCACACTTGATTTTAGTGGCTGGTAAGAGAGGGTCCGGAAAGTCCTACTCAGGTGGCGTCCTAGCCGAAGAAATGGCGCTTTTGCCGCCAGATATTGCAAAAAACCTTTCAACAGTCATGATCGACACCATGGGAATATACTGGAGCATGAAATACCCGAATGAAGACCAGCTCATAGAGTTAAGCGACTGGGGGATGAAGCCAAGAGGCTTAGAAAAGCAAGTAAAAACTTATGTTCCATTCAAGCAGAAGCAGGAGTTTGAAGAGTCGGAAATACCAGTTGACTTCGGAATATCAATAGTGCCAAACGAATTCTCAGCAGAAGACTGGTCTTTAGCTTTCAACCTCCCTCCAACCAACCCGATAGCAATAGGCCTGCAAAAAGTTGTAAACAACCTCCAAAAATCAGGGGAAAAATTCATGATAGACGACTTAATCTCAAAAATAAAAGACGACCGGCTCCTAGATACGCACGTCAAATCCTCACTCGAGAACATGCTGACCATAGCAGACCAATGGGGAGTATTCGGGGAAAGCGGAATAAAAATCGAGGATATAGTCCAGTCAGGGACAATCAATGTCTTCGACGTCTCAAGATTGAGAGCAACAGAAGCATGGTCTGTGAGAAATCTTCTAGTCGGAATGATCTGCAGAAAAATCTACCAGCACAGGGTAATATCAAGAAAGCAGGAGGAGCTTGCAAGGATTGGGGAGATAAAACTCGAAAAAAGATACCCAATGGTTTGGCTGATGATTGACGAAGCGCATCAATTCATCCCTGCTGAAGGATTGACAGTTTCATCAAGGCCTATTCTTGACATAGTAAAGCAAGGGAGAGAGCCTGGGATAAGCTTTGTCCCGATGACACAGATGCCAAACAAGCTCCATCAAGAAGTAATATCACAGGCGGACATGGTTATATCGCATAGGCTGACATCAAAAAATGACTTAGAATCGCTGCAGTCAGTTATGCAGAACTATCTGATTGAGGATTTAACAAAGTCTATCGACTCGCTCCCAAAATGGAAAGGCTCTGCTATTGTTTTAGATGACAATTCAGAAAGAATATACCCGATCCAAATGAGGCCTAGGTTTAGTTGGCATGCCGGCGAGTCAGCAATAGCAAAAATGAAATAAAAATTATAAAAGAAAAATTTGGTTGCCGTCCTTGTTTATCTTGCCTGTTTCTAAAAGTTTGGTTTTGATCTTCTCATACTTCTCTGCATTAATATTAAGTATCTGCGCCATCTTGAATACCCTGTCTTCAACTACAGATCCGCTTTTTTCGCAACCCTGGGTTATTAGTTTGAACACGACTTCTTCTTCGTTGATTTTTTTCACCTTTTTAGCTCTCGGGAAAAAAGAAAAAATTGAGGGAGTTCTTTCGGGGGGTATGGTTTAAGGAATAAGCTCCCTCAACTAATTTTTTACCTTATTATATCAATTCCAAGAGCATGATCTATCTCTCTAATAACAGGCCTTTCCCTTGCAACTGGACCTAGTATGTATGGCGACTGTACTCCTGTCATGATTGTTATCACTTGCAGCTTTCCTGTAAACTCTGGCAATATTCTTGCTCCCCATATTACTTGGGCTGATGGGTCTAAATGCTGCGAGACACACTCGCCTATTGTATTTACCTCATCTAGTTTCAAGTCATTGCCGCCTGTTATATGGATTAATGCTCCCTGCGCACCTGTATAGTCTACATCAAGCAATGGATTGGTCAATGCTTTTGTCACTGCATCAATTGCACGGTCTGAGCTGTTGCTCTCTCCTACACCTAAAGCAGCAACCCCGCCAGAGCTCATAATTGTCTTGATATCTGCATAATCTACATTTACCAGTGATGGCAATGTTATTGTCTCTGTTATTCCTTTCACCATGCTTGCGATTAATTCATCTGCAACTGCAAAGGCTTGCTGTAATGGAAGTGAGCCTGCGTATCTCAAAAGCCTGTCATTTTCTATTACTATGACTGTGTCTGCGACTTGCCTTAGTTGGGCTAAACCTTCTTCTGCTTTTGCAATTCTTGCACCCTCAATCTTGAAAGGCATTGTTGCGACTCCTATGACAATTGCTCCCATTGATTTTGCCATCTCGGCTACAACCGGAGCAGAGCCTGTTCCTGTTCCTCCACCTTCACCTACACAGACAAATGCAAGATCTGTTCCATCAAGAGCAGCTTTAATATCATTTCTGGCTTCTTCAGCTGCTTTTCTTCCAATCTCCGCATATCCTCCTGCGCCTAAGCCTCTTGTCAATTCTTTTCCTATTAGGATTTTCTTATCTGCTTTGCCGACTGTTAGGTGTTTTGCATCTGTATTCAAGGATACAGTTAAAGCTCCCTGAACTCCCATCTCTGATAGTCTTGTAACAGTATTCTGGCCTGCACCACCGCAACCGAAAACTACAATCCTAGCTTTTTTAACTGAGAAACCGAATTCTTCTTCGGCGAGTTTAAAATAGTCTAGATTGGCTTTTGTTGCACCTGATGAGGTTTGAAATTTGAATCTTTCTTCTGGCCCACCCATTTCATCACTTTGTTGTGGCATCCTGTTTAGAGCACCTTGAAGTATTGAATTCATATACACCAAATCCTCCTATTTTTTTTAACCTATATTTCACCCTAGCGAAATACTTTTTATATTTCTATGTGAATATCTCTTACAGAAAGCGAGTTCCAGAGTTCCAAAAGTTAACTCAAGTTCCAAAAAGTAAAGTTTTAAGATAGGAAAGTTCCAATTTCCTATTAAAGTTCCAATTATTATTTTCTTTATACTATTTAAATTAATTACTATTCTTTATAACCTATTTTTCTATTCGAATTTCATATGGAGATACCTTTATTTCGAGTGGATTTCCTGTGGAGATTTGCCAATTATTAAGTATGTTCGTAAATGTTTTAAAGAATGGAACACTAGTATAATGAGGAGATAGCATGAAGAAAGTTTTAATTTTATTCATCATCTGCCTTTTTAGCTTTAGTTTAGCTTCAGCTGCAAATTATGAATCTTTCGTGAACGTAGTCGGAGTGGATAACCAAGGGAAAGGAATAATAGGTAATGTAACTGTCGAAATTCAGCCAGGCAAAGGAAGAATCCTGGTTGACACAAAGCCGCTTCAGGGAATATATACCCAAGACTCAGAGAGGATAGCTGTCAAAATCGCTTCTGAGATAACCGGATTTGATTTTTCCAACTATGATGTAATCTATAGCATAATAACAAGCAACGCTCATGTCATCGACGGTCCTTCTGCTGGCGGAGCTTTGGCACTTGCAACTATCGCTGCTGTGCAAGAAAAAGATATTAGCCATAGCTTCGCTATGACTGGAACAATTGAGGATGATGGCTCTATCGGCGAGGTTGGTGAGATTCTTGCGAAAGCAAAAGCAGCAACAGACCATGGAGTTACAGTATTTTTGATACCAAAAGGCCAATCCACCCAAAACCAGTATGTAAAAAAGGTGAAGACACCGGAGCCTGGCTGGTATATTGAAACGATTGAGCCTGTGAGTGTGAATATTGTAAAGTATGCGAGAGATAACTGGGGGATGGGTGTATATGAGGTGTCAAATATAAGAGAGGCTATGAATTATGCTTTCGGTGAAATCCCAACCGGGAGTAAAAAGAATTTAGAACCAATCAACAGCATAACTCTCCCTAAGTTTACTTCTCCTGTAGGCGATTACAATGATTTTTCTTTGATGGTGGAAGACGAACTGACGTCAGCAGAGAACAACTATAGGAAGGCATCGACTAAATTAAGCAATGCCATGCTCCCAGATGATACTGCACTTGCTCTAGCTGAACTTATGGATATGTCAAAGAGTTATATTGATAATGCGAAGGAGGTTGATGGTCGGGGATACTATTATTCTGTTGCAAATGAAGCTTTCAAATCCAGCATAACCAGCAATGTTGTTGAGGATCTAATCGATTACTATACTTCTTCTGAAAAGGAAAGCTACATAAAAGACCGAGTCGATAAAACTAACCAAGAGATAAACCAAACCCTGAAAGAAGTTGAGGATAAGTCTAACAAGATGATATGCAATCCTAACATGTTTGAATGGGCGGTTGCTGCCAGCCAAAGGATAACTTATGCGAAGAATAGGATGGAATCGATAGGAGATGAAGACTCAAGCCCAGTTGAGGTTTTTTATAAGGTCAATACTGCTGAGCAATGGATTGGCATATCAAGAGCATTCATGAAAAAGACAACTATTGTTTCTGCTGGGACAGATTGTCTAGGTAAATTCAAAGATATGGCTGAAGAAACTTTGAAAGAAGCGGAAAATCAGCTCCTGCTTGAAAAATCTATGGGATATCAGGGGTATGATGATGCAGAATGGTATCTGGAAGCGGCGAAAACTGAGTTTGAAAATGGATGGTATATAGCAAGCATTTATGACGCTACATCTGCAAAGACTAGAGCCAGAATAGGATCTGCTTACGAAAGCAAAAGCCTTGATGAGGTTTACTCGGAATTCAATAAGATGGAAGTTGTGCCTGAAGATTTATTGGGGACGATATTTCTTGAAAATTCCTATTACAGCATATACCACGCTGTCAGGGATAATTCTGAAAGCGATGCTCTTCTTGCAATCCAAACATTGGTTCTAAGTCAGGAGACAAATGATGTTTATCTGGAGATCAAAAATAACATGGGCGAGCCTTCGTTTGATTGGTCTTTTGACTGGAATTTAAAGCTAACCGAAAAAGACTATGGCATGATATTGATTGCGGTTCTTGCAACGCTTGTTATTTATGTGTTTGTCCTATCAGCTAAAGTCGGAAGACTGGAAAGGAGGCTGGGAATCGGAAGGAAAAAAAGAAAATTGAGATAAATTTGTTCTGTCATAATTCTTTCTATGGGAAAAGAAGAATTGAAAGCTCTTGTGATAAAGCTTCAGGGAGATGAGAAAGTTAGAAGTCTAGTCGAAAAAAGGATAGAAGAATTCAAAGAAAAGAATAAGGAAGGAAACAAGCCCTGGTTTAATGAATTGTCGTTTTGCTTGTTGACTGCAAACTCATCAGCAAGAAAAGGAATTGAGATCCAAGAATACTTGTCAAGGACAGATGGCTTTGGCCAGATGCCCCAGGATAAATTAAGCCAAGTGCTCGAGAGGATGGGCCACAGATTCTTTCAAAGGCGTGCAGAGTTTATAGTCGAAGCAAGGAAGCATAAAAAAATCAAAGATATTTTAAGCGAGTTTGGGGATGAGTTCGAATCCAGAGAATGGCTCGTTGAGAACATTAAAGGGATCGGATACAAAGAAGCCAGCCACTTCTTGAGGAATGTTGGCTACCATAATGTTGCTATACTTGACAGGCATATTCTTCGTGTTCTTCAAGAGCATGGCCTAATTGAAATCCCTAAAAGCCTTACGCCAAAAAAATACAAGGAAATCGAAAAGATTGTCCTTGAGATTTCAAATGAAATGAAGGTACTTCCAAGTGAAATAGACCTCTATTTGTGGTATAGCAGGACTGGGGAAGTGCTGAAGTAGATAGAATGTGTTCATTGCCGGCTGCATAAGAAGCTGGATGATCCCGATTGCAATAATAACTAGCTGGCCTTTTGAAAGAGTAAATGTCTCAACAAGAGGATTAGATGATGGTACATGGCTTCTTATGTTGCCTTATAATTCGGATGCTCCTGATGGAATGGCAATGTTAATATTATTTCGTTTTTTAGATTTAAGCCTTGAAGAACTAAGGGAATTCTTAGGAAAAGAATGGGTTGATTATTCAGATATTGGTGGTGTAAGAACATTCCAAAAATTATGTTCAACATCTATTTATCCGGATCGAAGAGGAGGTTATCATATTTTACGGGAAGGAGAACTTAAGCAGCGGCTACTACATACTCCACCAAGAGCAGTTTTAATAGCTTCAGAAAGATATGGAATGGTAAGTGCAATAGAAGGATATTTAACTGGGATTGGTTGTCAAACAGAAATAATTCCATATCCGGCTTATCTCGAATTGACAAAAAAAAATAAAACTTGATTTCTTTCATCAACCAATAGTAACGTATTGTACGTTCCAGTGGATAAATTGTTTTTAAGTCAAAACCCTAAAATAAATAGCATTCATTTGGAGGGGGTAAATTCCGTCCTTTCGGGTCTTTTTTGTTATTATGGCCTGTCTATAATTTACGAGGGGGTTGCAATAGCAGTCAAAGGAATAACTACTGTCAGGAACGAAGATAACAAGATTCTCAAGTTTGACAAGAACAAGATTACTGAAAGCATCTGGGAAGCAGTAGAATCTGTTGGGGGAGAAAACAAAGACCTCACAGAAAAGCTTACAGATCAGGTAGTCGATCTATTAGAACAAAACCTTAAGCCGAACCAAATCCCAACTACAGAAGACGTCCTGAACGCAACAGAAAAAATTCTCATAGAAAACGGCCATGCAAGAACAGCAAAAGCATTCATACTATTGCATCAAAAAAGAGTAGAGTTCAGGCGGGCAAAAAATATTCTTGGCGTTGAAGACGATTTAGGATTATCTCTTAATGCTTTAACTGTGATGAAAAATCGCTATCTAAAAAAAGATGAGAATGGAAAAGTTATTGAAACTCCCAGGCAAACATTAGAGCGTGTTGCAAAAACCATAGCTCAAGGCGACAAAAAATACGGAAAGCCAAACGAAGAAATTAAAAAAACAGAAAAAGAATTCCTCGAGATGATGATAAATCTTGAATTTCTTCCAAACTCGCCTACGCTTATGAATGCAGGGACACAAATGGGCCAGTTGTCTGCTTGTTTTGTTTTGCCTCTTCAGGATTCTGTTGAAAGCATATTCGAGACGCTGAAAGATACGGCGCTAGTCCAAAAATCTGGGGGGGGCACTGGGTTCAGCTTCTCAAACCTCAGGCCGAGGGGGGATGTTGTTCAAACAACAGGAGGGATAGCTGCCGGGCCATTGTTTTTTGTTAATGCATTTGACTCTGCACTCAGGGGAATAAAGCAAGGCATGAAAAGGTACAGCACAAATATGGGCATCCTAAGAGTGGACCATCCTGATATCTTTGACTTTATCATGGCAAAAGAAAAAGAAGGCGTCCTTAGCACGTTTAATCTTTCTGTAGGCATTACTGACAAATTTATGCGGGCTGTCGAAAACAATGGCGAATATGACCTGATCAACCCAAGGGATAATAAAATTTCAAAAAGACTGAAAGCCCGCGCTATATGGAATTTGATAATCACGATGGCCTGGAAGAACGGAGAGCCTGGAGTAATATTTATTGATAAACTGAATAAGTATAATCCTACACCGAATGTTGGGATTATTGAAGCTACTAACCCATGCGGCGAACAGCCTCTGCTTCCTTATGAATCCTGCAACCTAGGGTCGATCAACCTCTCAAAAATGCTGAAGGGTAAAAACGGGGATATGAAGATAGACTGGGATAAATTGAGAGAGACAATAAGAAAGGGTGTGCACTTTTTGGATAATGTTGTCGATTTGAATAAGTATCCTATTGAAGCAACTGAAAAAGTAACTAAATCCAATCGAAAGATCGGCTTAGGCATCATGGGATTTGCTGACATGATTATACAATTAGGGATACCATACAACTCAGAGGAAGGCGTGAAGGCAGCTGAGAAGGTTATGAAGTTTATAACAGATGAAGGAAGAAATATGAGCGAGGAGCTAGGCAAACAAAGAGGGTCATTCGAGAATTTCAAGGGAAGCGTCTGGGAGAAGAAAGGATACAAGCACATAAGAAATGCGACTGTGACAACAATAGCCCCGACAAGCAATATCAGCATAGTTGCCGGGTGTTCCTCTAGCATAGAGCCGCTGTTTGCAATATCTTATATCAGGAATGTAGCCAGCAGCTTAGGCCAAAATTTAATAGAAATCAACCCCCTATTCGAAAAAACAGCTATCCAAAAAGGATTTTATTCGGATGAACTAATGAAAGATGTTCTCTCCCATGGGTCTATTCAAATTATCAAAGAAATTCCAGATGATGTTAAAAAGGTGTTTGTTACTGCACATGATATCCCACCTGAATGGCACGTCAAGATGCAAGCTGCTTTCCAGAAGTATACGGACAACGCAGTTTCAAAGACAGTAAACTTTCCTCACCAAACTACTCCAGATGATATTGAATCAGTCTATAAGCTTGCTTATGATCTTGGATGCAAAGGCATAACCGTATACAGGGATGGAAGCAGGCAATTCCAGATTATAAAAAATTCTAATAAAGAAAAAGAAACCCACGACGCAGAAAAAAAACCATTAGTTGTGGAGTCGGGTTATGCTGGCGGGTGTGATACTTGCGGTATATGAGGTGTTTTTATGGCTATAAAAGAATTGAAAAAAATTAAAAAAAGAGACGGAAGGATTGTCCCTTTTGATAGGGAAAAGATCGAGAATGCAATATGGAAGGCTGCGCAGACATTAGGCGGCAAAGACAAGAAAATGTCTGAAGAATTATCATACAAGGTTGTGGAAGTTGTTAAAAATGAAGTTCCTGCTGGTGAGACGCCAACAGTCGAACAAGTCCAAGACTGTGTGGAAAAAGTTCTTATAGAAGGGGGTCATGCAAGAACTGCTAAGTGCTATATTCTATACCGCCAGAAAAGGGCAGAAATTAGAAAGACTAAATCTTTGTTGGGGATAGAAGATGATCTTAAGCTATCGTTGAATGCTATAACCGTCCTTCAGAAGAGATACTTGATGAGAGATGAAAATGGCAGGGTAATAGAAACTCCTAAACAGATGTTTGAGCGTGTAGCAAAAGCTATAGCATCTGCTGAGAGCAAATTCAAAACACCTCCAAAAGAAAGAAAGGAATTAGAAGATGAATTCTTCAAAATGATGAGCAACTTTGAATTTTTGCCAAACTCACCTACACTCATGAATGCGGGAACTGGAACTAATCTTTCTTTATCAGCATGTTTTGTCTTGCCAGTAGAAGATTCGATTGAAGGGATATTTGAATCTGTCAAGAATATGGCAATAATCCAACAGAGTGGCGGTGGAACTGGATTCAATTTCAGTCCCTTAAGGCCCGCAGGAGATATTGTAAAGAAAGCTAGTGGTGTTGCTTCTGGACCAATATCGTTTATGAAAGTATTCAATATGGCCACAGAGATAATAAAACAGGGTGGAAAGAGACGGGGAGCGTCTATGTCCATTTTAAGAGTAGATCATCCTGATATTTTAGATTTTATAGTATGCAAGGAAACAGAAGGGGCTTTAAACAACTTCAATATTTCCGTTGCTTTGACTGATAAGTTCATGAATGCCGTAGAAAAGAATATAGATTTCGAGTTAGTCAACCCAAGATATGGAAAGCCTGTTAAGAGAATAATGGCAAGGGCAATCTGGAACTTGATAATTACAATGGCCTGGAAGAACGGAGAGCCTGGAGTAATATTCATTGACAGGATTAACAAAGCAAACCCAACGCCTGAGCTCGGTGTTATTGAAGCGACCAACCCATGCGGCGAACAGCCTCTGCTTCCTTATGAATCCTGCAACCTAGGGTCGATCAACCTTGGCAAGATGATAAAAGACGAAAAGGTAGACTGGAATAAATTAGGATATACAGTAAGGCTAGCAATAAGGTTTCTAGATAATGTTATTGAAATGAACAAATTCCCGCTTAAAGAGCTTGATGTTATGAATGGAAAAACAAGAAAGATAGGACTAGGCATCATGGGATTTGCTGACATGCTCATACAGCTGGGAATACCATACAACTCAGAGGAAGGCGTGAAGACAGCTGAGAAAGTTATGAAGTTTATAACAGATGAAGGAAGAAAGATGAGCGAAGAGCTAGGCAAACAAAGAGGGTCATTCGAGAATTTCAAAGGAAGCGTCTGGGAGAAGAAAGGCTACAAGCACATGAGGAATGCGACCGTGACAACAATAGCACCGACAGGAACTATAGGTGTGATTGCTGGATGCTCCCAAGGATGCGAGCCTCTGTTTGCGATATCTTATATAAGGAATGTTCAGGAGACTATCGGATCTAATTTAGTTTATGTCGACCCTATATTTGAAGCGAAAGCTATTATGGATGGAATATATGACGATGAATTGATGAAGAATATTTCAATGGAGTCGTCTATTCAAAGCATAAAAAAAATACCAGAAAATATCAAGAAGGTGTTTGTCACTGCCCATGATATCTCCCCTGAATGGCATGTCAAGATGCAGGCCGCTTTTCAGAAGTATACAGACAACGCAGTGTCAAAGACAGTAAACTTCCCGAACCATGCAACGCCGCAAGACATAGAGGGGGCTTATTGGCTTGCATATAAGTTGGGATGCAAAGGACTAACTGTTTATAGGGACGGGAGCAGGCAGTATCAGATATTAACAACCAAATCCTCAAAAAAAGATATTGTTAGCATCTTGGCCAGCAGCAGCGGTGGATGTACTACTTGTGAAATTTAGAATTATTTCTTGATTGCAAAATTATTTTATTCGGTAAATTCATTCTATTGTAATAAGTGGTGCTAATGGTAGTTATGGAAATAATCACTTTCCTTGTATCTATGATTGTGCTCAGCAAGTCCACTCATATAATGATTAAAAATTCGGTGAAAATAACTAAGCTTACTAGATTCGGCGAACTTGCTGTTGGCTTTCTTGTCCTTTCATTGATCACAACAATACCAGAGATGCTAATATCAGTAATTGCAATAAGGGGGGGTGATGTAGGAATATCTATAGGAAGCCTTCTCGGATCTCTCATAGCCAATATATGCCTTATTTTAGGGGTCATAGCACTTAATAAGCCTTTGGATTTAGCGGAGAAAACCTTAAGGAATCTTCTAAACATCTTGCCTGTTATAATATTGATAATCTTTATCTTTGCTGTATTTCCGAACCCTAGCAAGATCCTCGGCTATTTCCTGATTTTATTGTATGGTGCCTTTATCTATTACACAATCAAAGAAAAGACCGGCGTTCACATATTAAAAAAAGAAGGGGGAGATTTCCACAAAAGAATTTTTAAGCCAAAAGAAATTTCCAAAAGCTTCGCCTTGCTTATCATTGGATTCCTTGGTATTCTGTTAAGCTGTAATTTTCTCATCAAGTCTAGTGCAAGCATTGCGGTAATTTTGGGTATACCAGAAATTGTTATAGGTTCTGTAATCATCGCGTTGGGAGCTTCTCTGCCAGAATTTACCACATCATGGGAAGCAACGAAAGAAGGCCACAAAAATCTTGCTGTAGGAAATATTATTGGGGAATCATGGGCTTATGTAACTCTTATATTGGGCTTGGTGATCGTCCTATCCCCGGTAAATATCAACATGAGCGGATTTTCTGAGCTATATTTCTTTGTGTTCCTGTCAATACTTTTGCTCTGGGCATTTCTTGGAAGCTGGGGAAGAAGAAGATTGGACAGGCTGGAGGGGATGATACTGATCGGGTTGTATTTGTTGTTTGTGATAAGAAGCTTTCTTTAGGGGATTAAATTGAAAGTATGATCAAAAATTTGCCTCAGATTATAACAGTGTTATATTATTTATACTAAACCAGCTATATATTTTATATGATATACCTCAACAACTCAACAACCACAAAAGTGGATGAACGATTAGTAAAAATCATAGAGAAGTACAGCACTCAGGAATATGGAGTAGCAACATCTGATTATTCATCGGGATTTGAGATGAAATCCAAAGAAGCAGTTGAATCAGCTAAAAAAATAATTGCAGAAAAGATAAGCGGCCAACCAGGGGAAATATTTTTCACGTCCGGTCAAAGCGAAAGCAACACGCAAGTCTTAAGGGGATTAGGTAAAGGCCACATAATAACAACAAAAATAGAGCACTCATCTATCCTTGAAGCCTGCAAAGCATTAGAAAAAGACGGCTGCTCTGTCACATATTTGGATGTCGATGAGGAAGGAAAAATAATCTTAGACCAGCTCAAAAAATCTTTAAGAAAAGATACATTTCTAGTTACAATCCAGCATGCAAACCAAGAAGTAGGGACAATCCA